>ERZ780148.1261-NODE-1261-length-17659-cov-5.248239_pt1 | contig 17659 bp, 9 predicted proteins | sample MGYA00510984_ERZ780148 | MGnify/ENA primary metagenome ERZ780148 (study PRJEB29588, sample SAMEA2160902) | human gut metagenome | biome: human gut; feature: human-associated habitat; material: faeces | place: Denmark | collected 2008/2010 ...
CGATCAGGGATTCGAATAATGCAGTGAGTTCCGGATCACAGTGTAATAACCAGCGGCGGAAAGTGATTCCGTTTGTCTTGTTATTGAACTTCTCAGGGAACATCTCATAGAAATCATGAAGCTCCTGATTCTTAAGTATCTCTGTGTGAAGCTTTGCAACACCGTTTACAGAATAGCCTGCAACGATAGCCATATTTGCCATCTTGACCTGTCCGTCATAGAGGATAGCCATCTTTCTTACCTTGTCCTCATTGCCAGGATATCTCTCATTAATCTGCATCACAAATCTTCTGTTTATCTCGTCAACAATCTGGTATACACGAGGAAGCAGTCTCTGGAATATCTCAATTGGCCACTTCTCAAGCGCCTCAGCCATGATTGTATGGTTAGTGTAGGCTACACATCTTGTAGTGATATCCCATGCATCATCCCATGACAGATGTTCCTCGTCCACAAGGATTCTCATAAGCTCTGCGACTGCAACTGTAGGGTGAGTATCGTTCATCTGGAAAACGACCTTATTCGGAAGATCTTTTAAATCGCTGTGATGCTTTTTAAACCTTGCAAGTGCACGCTGGATGCTTGCTGATACAAAGAAATACTGCTGCTTTAAGCGAAGCTCCTTGCCCTTTACATGGTTATCGTTTGGATAGAGCACCTCAACAAGGTTTCTTGCAAGATTTTCCTGCTCCACTGCCTTGTCGTAGTCACCCTGGTCAAAGGACTCGAGCGAGAAGCCGTTTTTTGGCTCTGCATCCCATATCATGAGAGAATTGACCACATTGTTGTCATAACCGACTATAGGCATATCATAAGGCACTGCAAGCACCGACTGATAGTCCTTCTGCTCGAAATGAAGCTCTCCGTTTTCATCTGTGCTCTCCTGCACATATCCTCCAAACTTGACCTCATAGCAGTACTCCGGACGACGAAGCTCGAATGGATATCCGTCCTTGAGCCAGTTGTCAGGCACCTCAATCTGGAAGCCGTCTGAAATCTGCTGCTTGAACATACCATATCTGTATCTGATTCCACAGCCGTATGCAGGATATCCGAGTGTGGCAAGTGAATCCATGAAGCACGCTGCCAGTCTTCCGAGTCCACCGTTTCCAAGTGCCGGATCAGGCTCCTGGTCCTCAATAGCATTGATATCCACACCAATCTCATTGAGAGCCTCCTTGACCTCCTTGTATGCTGAGAGGTTTATAAGGTTGTTGCCGAGAGCTCTTCCCATCAAAAACTCCATGGACATATAGTAAACAACCTTTGGATCGTCCTTGTCCATCACTCTCTGTGTGGCAATCCACTCATCCATGATGACATCCTTTACGGCCTCTGATACAGCCTGATAAAGTTCCTGCTGTGTGGCATCATCTATAGTCTTACGATATTTATTTTTTAAATTGTCTGATACAGTCTTAATAAACACCTTTTTGCTAAACGTATTATCTCTCATCATATTCCTCCTTATGGCACTAAAAGGGAGCAAATTAATGCTCCCTCTCGTGCAGAGATTATTGTTTTTCAACTGCAAGCTTAACAGCCTCACCATTAATCTTCCAATCCTTTTCATAGCCCTTAAGTTCGCCTGATTTAATTGATACGGCAAGAACCTCGGTCTTGATTTCATCACCAAACTTTTCAAATACATTTGAAAGCTTCTCATCTGCCTCGTATGTCACAGCGATGTGGTCCATAACCTCAAAGCCTGCGTCCTTACGCATTGTCTGGATCTTACTGATGATTTCTCTTACGAAACCTTCCTCGATAAGCTCAGGAGTGAGGTTGGTGTCAAGAACAACGGTTATATTGTTGTCAGACTGTGTCACATAGCCCTCCATCTGAGTCATCTCGATAAGTAAATCCTCTTTAGATAATACAACTTCATCGCTAATGCTGTCAAGCTTGAGAGAGCCGGTGCTGTTAAGCTCCTCCATGGCCTTATGACCATCAAGCTCAGCTAAAACTGCCTTAATCTGGCCAAGGTATTTACCATACTTAGGACCCACTGTTCTAAGCTGTGGCTTGAATTTGTAGGTGGTGTAGTGTGATACATCATCAGTGAACTCAACCTCTTTTACGTTGAGCTCGTCTGCGATGATATCCACATAAAATTCATCCAGTTTTTCCGGAGCCTTTACAAACATTTTTCCGATTGGCTGACGGTTTTTGATATTTGCCTCGTTACGACATGCACGTCCGAGTACTACAACCTTTAGTACCTCATCCATATCAGCTTCGAGCTTTTTGTCAATCAGCTTCTCATCAACTACAGGATAGTCGCACAGATGAATTGACTCCGGTGCGCTCTTGTCGATAGAGCAGACAAGATTTCTGTAGATATCCTCTGTCATGAAAGGAATCATAGGTGCTGCCGCCTTTGATATGGTGACAAGTGCTGTATAAAGTGTCATGTATGCGTTTATCTTGTCCTGCTCCATTCCCTTTGCCCAGAAACGCTCACGACTGCGGCGTACATACCAGTTACTTAAGTCGTCTACGAACTCCTGAAGGTACTTTGCCGCCTCCGGAATCTTGTAGTTTGACAGGCACTCATCCACTCCTGCCACTGCTGAGTTGAGCTTTGAAAGAATCCACTTGTCCATTACTGCAAGCTTATCATACTCAAGGCTGTATTTTGTAGCATCAAAATTGTCGATATTTGCATAAAGAACGAAGAATGCGTATGTGTTCCAGAGTGTTCCCATAAACTTACGCTGTCCCTCAAGCACGAGCTTTCCTGAAAACTTCTTTGGAATCCATGGAGCTGATGCTGTGTAGAAATACCATCTGATGGCATCTGCACCGTATGTCTCAAGTGCATCAAACGGATCTACAGCGTTGCCCTTTGACTTGGACATCTTCTGTCCGTTCTCATCCTGTACGTGTCCAAGCACGATGACATTCTCATAAGGAGCCTTGTTGAAAAGGAGTGTAGACTCAGCCATGAGTGAATGGAACCATCCACGTGTCTGGTCAACTGCCTCTGAGATAAACTTGGCCGGGAACTGCTTCTCAAATACTTCCTTGTTCTCGAATGGATAGTGGTGCTGTGCAAATGGCATGGCTCCTGAATCAAACCAGCAGTCAAGTACCTCAGGTACACGGTGCATATCCTTGCCACACTCAGGACACTTGATTGTCACAGCGTCGATGTATGGTCTGTGAAGCTCTACCTCTGCAGCCTTTGGATCTCCTGCTTTTTCGGCGAGCTCTGCACGGCTTCCGATACACTCTCTGTGTCCGCATTCACACTCCCAGATATTGAGTGGTGTGCCCCAGTAACGGTTACGTGAAATAGCCCAATCCTGTATATTCTCAAGCCAGTTTCCGAAACGTCCTGAACCGATAGACTCAGGAATCCAGTTTACTGTATTGTTGTTTCTGATAAGATCATCCTTTACTGCTGTCTCCTTGATGTACCATGACTCTCTTGCATAGTAGATAAGAGGCTTGTCACATCTCCAGCAGTGTGGATACTCATGCTCAAATTTCGGAGCATCGAAGAGCTGCTTCCTGCCGCTTAAGTCCTTTAATACCTCAGGATCTGCATCCTTTACCCACATACCGGCAAACGGAGTCTCTGCTGTAAGCTCTCCCTTGTCGTTTACAAACTGTACAAATGGAAGGTCATAATTTCTTCCGACATTGGCATCATCCTCACCAAATGCAGGAGCGATATGAACAATTCCTGTACCGTCTGACATAGTAACATATGTGTCACATGTCACGAAAAAGCCCTTCTTGCCCTGCTTATCGGCAACCTGCTTAGCACAGTCATAAAGCGGCTCATACTCCTTGTACTCAAGGTCCTTTCCTTTGTATGTCTCAAGCACCTCATATGCCTTCTTGCCTGCTTCTGCGTCCTCTTTTGAAAGAAGCTGTGAGAGCACCTTGTCTGCAAGTGCCTCTGCCATATAATATGTGTAGCCATCAACAGCCTTTACCTTTACATATGTGTCATTAGGGTTCACACAGAGTGCCACGTTGCTTGGAAGTGTCCATGGAGTTGTGGTCCATGCGAGGAAATATGCATCCTCTCCTACTACCTTAAAACGTACTACTGCTGATTTTTCTTTAACTGTCTTATAGCCCTGTGCCACCTCCTGTGCGGAAAGCGGTGTTCCACAACGAGGACAGTAAGGAACAATCTTGAAGCCCTTGTAAAGAAGTCCCTTATTCCAGATTTCCTTGAGAGCCCACCACTCTGACTCGATGAAATTGTCGTCATATGTGACGTATGGATTGTCCATATCAGCCCAGAAACCTACTGTGTTGGAGAAATCCTCCCACATACCCTTGTATTTCCATACAGACTCTTTACACTTCTTGATGAATGGCTCAAGTCCGTAGTTCTCAATCTGATCCTTGCCGTCAAGGCCGAGAAGCTTCTCCACCTCGATCTCAACAGGAAGTCCGTGTGTATCCCAGCCTGCTTTACGTGGCACATATTTGCCCTTCATGGTCTGGAATCTTGGAATCATATCCTTTATGGTACGTGTCTCAACATGTCCGATGTGAGGCTTTCCGTTTGCTGTAGGAGGTCCATCATAGAATGTGTATGTCTCTCCTTCTTTTCTGTTTTCCATAGATTTTCTGAAGATATTGTTCTCTCTCCAGAACTGCTCTGTCTTCTTCTCGCGTTCAACGAAGTTCATATTGGTGTCAACTTTGTTGTACATGACTATCTCTCCTTATTCTATATTGTTCGTGAACATCCCAACATGCACCTCAAATTCGACTCTTACGAGGCTTCCTTGTGGCTTACTCCACTAGAATTTTCGGTTTATGGAATATTCACAAAAAAGGCACACATTCCTGTAATTAGGAACGCGTGCCTGATACGTCTATACCACCTATTACAATGTACTTAAGGGAAATACCCTTGCATACCCGCCCCTGTAACGTAGGGAATACGTCAGAACCTACTCTCGCAACGCTGTATGGCGATTTTAGCCTGCGGCTCAGAAGTGATTTTCAAAACGGCTCTACTCATACCGGCTCTCACCTGCCCCGGCTCTCTTTGACTTTCCTGCCATCTCTACTGTCTTCGTCACTGCCTTTTACTAACTGTGTTTAAGTATATAACTGAAAAGCCACTGTTGTCAAGATGTAATTGATTCTGTAATAATTTGATAATAATTAACTCTAATAAATGCCATCATACTCAAAATTCTGATAATCAAAATCGTCATAATCAAAAGAATCATAATCATAATCGTAATCCTCATAGGAATCGTCATCATTATAATACTCATAGCCCTCATCAAAGCCCCTCATGAACTCCTTTTCTAAATCTGTGCTTACATTTGCGCCTGCCACAACCCAGAATATGATGCTGACTATAACTGAGATGGCTGCTGTTGCTATACCAACTATACCAAACACCTTGTTGTTGCCCTTTATGATATGTATAATACCAAAAATGATAGCAAGCAGAGCTGTCACATAATTGATGCATGTACAAAACAGTACAATAGATGCGATTCCAAGTACCAGAGAAGCTATACCAAAGCCATTGCTGTTCTTTGGCGGCTGGTTGTATGGATTAGCTCCATACTGTGGCTGATTGTAGGCTGTCTGTCCGTATGCAGTCTGATTGTAGCCACCCTGTCCGTTTGGCTGCTGGCCATACTGCGTCTGTCCGTAAGCTGACTGATTAAATGAGCCCTGAGCATATGTGTTCTGGTTGTATGTACCCTGGGCATTTGGATTCTGATTGTATGTACCCTGATTTGCATAACCATATGCACTGCCCGGATTATTGACATATCCGTCTGTGCTGCCTGTCTGGTCTGATGACTGTCCATATGCATTCCCACTTTCCTGCTGGGATACAGACTGATTATATGTGTCTGTCGGCTGACTGTATGTGTCCTGCGGCTGGCTGTATGTGTCTGAGCCATTTGCTGTTCCTGAAGACTGACCGAAGACATCTGTATTGTCCGGTGTGCCTGACGACCGGTTGTCATTGTTCATATAATTGTTATCGTCCATAACTTCCTCCATATATCCTATTGTTTATGTAGCCATTGTGTTTCGTATTAGAAATATTTTATCATATATTACGATAATGTAAATATTTTTATCATAAAAAATATGTAAAAATGGCAGGAGCAAATGCGCTCCTGCCGTAAAAAACATATTACTGCTCTTAGAAATCAAATTTCTGACTAAGCTCTTCCTCATTCTCCTCAACAGAGTTTTTGAGGTCATCCGCAAGCATATAGATATTTTCCAGTACCTTCTTGCACTTTGCCATGCTCTCGACTGTGGTATCAGCCATGCGAAGTCCCTCCGTTGAAGAAGCTGCAACCTCTTCTCCGGTAGCTGAAAGGTGTGTGATATTGTCTGATATGACTGTTGTTGAATCAAGAATCTTTTTGATACTCTCCTCAGCCACATTGATATCCTTCATCAACAGCTCAACGGCCTCTCCCATGGCATTAAACTTGTCTCTTGTATCGTCGATAAGCTCATTCTGCTTCTCTACCGATGATACTGAGTTCTCGATACTCTCGTTGGCGCGCCTTGTGTCCTCATTGAGCTTGTTTATAATCTCTGTAATATTGGCTGATGCATCCTTTGTCTGCTCTGAGAGCTGTCTGATTTCATCTGCAACTACCGCAAAGCCTTTTCCTGCTTCACCTGCCCTGGCCGCCTCAATTGAAGCATTGAGAGCAAGCAGATTTGTCTGGTTAGAAATATTGATAATCGACTCAACAAAGCTCTTTACTTCCTCTACCTTAGCTGTAAGACTCTGGATAACTGACACTGTAACATTGCTTGCCTCTGCCACGTTGTGTGCCTGCTCCTTGAGTTCTTCCACAACATCAGCTCCCTGCTTTACGGTCTCATCAGTCTGGCGTGAGGCATCTATCATAGCCTTGATTCCACTTTCTGCATTGTCTGTATTTCCCTGAATATCAACACACATAGCTGCCTGCTTCTGGATAGCCTCCGCAGTGCTCTCTGTGCTGTCTGCTATCTCCTGGATCGAACTATGGCTCACCGCAACAGACTCATCGAGATCATTTAACATGGTCATAGCCTCGTCAAAGTGCTTTGAAATATTCTCCGCAACCATTACCATCTTCTTATTGCTGTCCACCTGTGCCATAGCAGATTCTTTGATTTCTTCCATATTTTCATCGAAGAAATGGGTAAGAAGAATCGTGATGCTGTCTGACGCATATCCCACAAGTACAAGTACAAAAACTGCTATCACATCATTCTGAAGAACTGTACCCCCTATTCCAAGCTGCATTACAAGCCTGATGACGCTGGATATGATTATTACTGCGTTCATCACCATCATCATCTTTATATCCAGATATATCATCGCTGCAATAACAAGCGGCAGGGCATATGTCCATGTACCGATTGTTGAATTGATCAGTGCGATAATAAAATATCCTGCTGTCATGGCGCTTACAAGTATAAGCGCACCTGTTCTGCTGTCTCTTTTTGTAATAAATGCAATTACAGCTATTACTATTACTGCTATTGCCGCAACAAGCTGTATACTTATCCTGGTAATATCAGCATCTTTTGTCCCAACTGCTGCAAATAACGTAAATGCTATATATGCAAATACTATGATTACCGCCAGGAATACACGTTTGTTGGCTCTGTTATACTGTTGACTATTCATAAAATCCCCCTTCTTTTGTTTGAGTTTTTAGAGTAGCTTTATTATACAACATTTTTTTATAATAATCCACTACTATTTAGTGCCAACGTACCATTTTTCTCATTTTGCTCCTGATTTGAAGAAAATTCTCCTTTCAAATAAACATTTACACAAAAACACCCGGCAGTTATCCTGCCGGGCATCCTGTAAAAAAAAATTTATTCTTTAACTCCACCAAGTGTAAGTCCTGTAACAAAGTATTTCTGTAAAAACGGGTAAATACATATGATCGGAAGCATTGTTATAATTGTTGCTGCGGCACGAACTGAGGTAGGTGTAACTGCACCTACAGCATTTTTCAATGTTTCTGCTGATCCTCCCTGATTTGTTACAGCTGAAAGAAGCTTCATAAGCTCATACTGTAATGTAGTAAGCTTTGTACTCATACGGTTATAAAGCATTGCATCAAACCATGAGTTCCACTGTCCTACTGCTACGAATAAAGCTACTGTCGCATATACCGGTTTGCAGAGAGGTGAATAAATCTTCAGAAAAATGGTGGTATATCCTGCACCGTCAAGCTGCGCTGACTCCTCTAAGCTGTCAGGGATTCCATTCATATAGGTCCTGATAACGAGCATATTAAACGCACTGACCATTCCAGGGACTACATAAACCCAAAAACTATTGGTAAGCCCAAGTCCCTTGTACAGGAGGAAGGTAGGGATTAATCCACCATTGACATACATTGTGATAACCCAAAACAGGGATAAACCTCTTTTGAACAAAAATCTTTTTCTGCTGACTATAAAAGCAAGGATTGCATTTGCCACCAGTGCTAAGACTGTTCCAATTATTGTTCTGGCAACAGTAATATATGCTCCTGTTATAAGATTATTTTTTTGCAAAACCGTTATATAATTCTTCCAGGTAAACTTTCTTGGTAAGAGGTAAATTCCACCTCTTAATGCATCTGTACCATCATTAAGCGATATCGCAAGTGTATTAAGCACCGGATAAAGCGTTATGATCAAAAACAGTACCATAATGATGCAATTTACAATTGGAAATATACTTATCTTCTTTTTCTTTTTGCTCTTTACAGAGCCTGCTGTTATATCTGCCATCGTACAAGACCTCCTTAAAACAACTGCTCTTCACCATTATGTTTGGCAATTTTATTTGCAATAAATATAAGAATTATACTTACCACACTCTTGAATATACCTGCTGCAGTACCTATTGCATAATCTCCCTGGCTTATGCCCCATTTAAGTACATAAATATCAATAGTCTGTGATACTTTCTGTATCAGACCGTTTCCTAAGAGATACTGTATCTCAAATCCTGCATTTAAAACATTACCTACATTCATAAGAAGAAGGATTATGATAGTTGGTTTGATTCCCGGCAGTGTTACGTACTTGATCTTTGCCCAGCGTCCCGCTCCATCAATAGATGCTGCTTCGTAAAGTGAAGGATCTATTGATGTAATGGCTGCAAGATATATGATTGCATTCCATCCTGTTTCTTTCCATACATTGGCAAATGCCACTATCGGCCAGAAATATCCCGTATGTGCGAAAAAGTTTATCGGTTGGTCTATAATATGCATATTTACAAGGAACTCATTTACAATACCTGTTCCTGAAAGCATATCGTGTAAAATACCTGTTACAATGATCCATGAAAGGAAATGTGGAAGATATGATATAGTCTGTACTACTTTCTTTCCACCCTTTGATGCAATCTCATTAAGTAAGATTGCAAATGCTATGGCTGTGACAAAAGTTACAACCAGATTGATAACGCCCATTGCGAGTGTATTTCTTATAACACGGATAAATGTCATATCCGAGAACAGCATCTTGAATTTGTCCAATCCAACAAATGCAGAATGAAATATACCAAGTCTTGGTTTGTAATCCTGAAATGCCATTGCCCAGCCAGCGAGCGGCAGATAATAGAATACGACTCCATATGCCACCATTATTGCTGCCCAGAACAGCAGCACTTTCTGGCGTTTGACTTCTTTCCATGTAATTTTTGTTCTAGGTTCTCTGACCTTCTCTTTTTTGTTTTTTCTCGTTAATGACATGACACCACTCCTTAAAGTCAGCAGGCAGATAAAACGCTATTACATCTGCCTGCCTTAAATTTCATTTAAGCTTTATTTAAACTTAGCAGCCTGCTCTAATCTTTTATCAAGCTCAGTCTGTAATTCATCCAGGAAATCCTGTGGATTACATGCATTGTATTTATCCATGTATGTATCCCATGCACTGTCAAAGTCTTTTGCCATAACAACCTTTGGAAGCTCCGCATGCTTAAGTTCGCCAATCTTTGTCCAGGCTACTCCACCAGGAGTGTCTGAGGTAAAGTTGTTAGAGAATGACCACATCGGATACCAGTCTCCAGGTGCATTGTTTGTTCCAAGCATTTCAACGTATGTCTTAACACCATAGGCATCGAAAGCCTCTTGTACATCCTTGTTAAGACCATCATAGAACTCTCTTGCCTGTCCATCAGGTTTGTTGGCATTAATTCCATCATCACTTGTTCCACTGTACTGTGGGAAGTATGAGTATGAGCATGAATGAGAGGCCTTGTATGCTGTATCAGAAGCCTGTTTTCTCTCATCTGCTGTTTTGTAGAACTCACCATTCTCATCTACTTCATAGTCAGTACCCTTGACACCCCAGAATCTGAGATTGTGGATATCCTGATCAAGAAGATCATTTACAAACTTCATGGCCGCATCTACATCATCACAGGATGTTGTAACAGCAAGACCTGTTGACTCGTTGAAAGCGCCGCCTGCATTGTGCCACTGATTGTCACGGCCGTCAATTGTTACAGGTACCGGAATGTAATCGCATCCCTGCTCATCAAGACCTGCCTGTTTAATTGCATCACCTGCTGTGTATGCGAAATCCCACCACTGGTCAATCATTCCAAGTACACGTCCTGTAGAAAGCTTAGAGATATATTCATCATATGTCTGTGTGAATGACTCAGGATCTACAATTCCCTTCTGATACTCTTCATTGAGCTTCTTGAAATATTTAACTGCTGTATCTGATGTATTATAGTCAAGTACTTTCTTTGTATCAGGATCTACCATACATGATCCATCGTTTGGATATCCGTCAAGGAACTGTGGTGCATTCTCAAGACAGAAATATCTCCAGTCATCACAAAGGATTGTATATGGAATATTTTCTGTTCCATCAGCCATTGTTGGATTTGCCTCATTATATTTCTCGATGAGGTCAAAATACTGATCCAGTGTCTTGATCTCCGGATAGTTAGCCCATTTAAGTACTCTTGCCTGGATCCAGAATGCCTCGTCATTGTGTGTGCAGACTTTCTCGTCTCCCTTTATGCAGCTAAACTGTGGTATCCAATAGATATGTCCGTCATCCTGACGAAGTTTTTCCCACTCAAGATCTGTGAAAAGATTTTTGATGTTTGGATATTTCTCGATGTAGTCATCCAGTGGAACAAGTGCGCCTGCATCATATAACTGCATCTGTCCGCTTGCACCTTCAATGAAATCAGGATATTCGCCACCTGCGATCATTGTTCCGATTGCCTCATCTGCTGTCTGTCCGGTAAGCCAGGTTTCCTTTACCCTTACACCTGTCTTTTCCTCGATGATCTTCTGGATTTCATTATCATCATTGATTTCAGTTCCCGGTACAGCAAAGAATGCATCAAACTCTTTCGCACTTCCAGTTTCAGTGCCACCTTTTTTGCCACTATCATTGCCACATCCGGCAAACAGTGTTGCTGCCATGGTAGCCACAAGCAGCATGCTTACAATTCTTTTTCTTTTCATATTGTATTGTCCTCCCTTTTGATAACTTAATTTTATACTTTTTAAGTTTTCAAACAATCGGAGTAACTATAGTCAAAAACAGGGTAAACTATAGTTTCTCGAAAGAACTATAATTTACCCTGTTTTGCAGTAATATATATTATTCTCCACTTTGCATCTGGCGTCTGAAACGCGCCGGTGTGCAGCCTTTTACCTGTATAAACCTGTTCACAAAATAATCCATATCATGATATCCGACTTCCTCTGCTATCTGTATTATCTTCTTATCAGTCCTAAGCAGAAGCTCTGCCGCCCGTTCCATCCTGTAATTGTTCAGATAATCCTTAAAGGACTGTCCGTATTTTTTTCTGAAAAGCTGCCCTAAGTATGCACTGTTTACATAATACTTCTCACTCAGGCTCTTAAGCGTGATGTTCGTGGCATAATTGTCTCTTACTTCCTTTTCTACCATGCCGATCACACCTCTTGACACATTTTTTCTAAGCTGCGACAGATAATCACCATACTCACAGCAAAATCTTGTCATATGTGCACGGCTTCCCCTCTCAATACCGGTCTTAAAGCTGCTCTCACTTATGAGTCGCAAAATCTCCTGCTGATTTACATTATCATCCTGCTCACTTGCCAGGTGTATGAACTGAAACAACAGATAATTGATATTTAAGTTCATGCTTTCCCCATTCATACCCATGCTGGACATCTCATCATAAAATTTGGCAACTGCATTTCTTATCTCAAGATGGTTATTCTGTTCCACTGTCCTAAGCAGCTTATCAAGACTATCTTTACAAAGCACTATTCCATCTGCCGATATCTTTACTTCATCCTCATAGTAATATATGCTCTTTACTATGCGAAAGCCCTGAAACGACCTGAGCATACATGCATTGCCGTATGACCTGGCTATCTTTGATATATCTGATACTTTTCTTCCGACCAGCATAACTATATTCTTTTGTGTATTATCACATATATACCTTCTCAGATCCTCCAGATATTTTCTCTCGGTTTTTGCGGCTTCCTCTGCCATATAATCTGAGAATATAAAGCCTATGTCATACACTTTTTCATTTACCGATACATCAAATACACAATGTGCCGAATCAGCCCCCAGAAAAGCAACACAGCTTTCGTACATCTTGCGCTGTAAGCTTCTCATATCACTATCGAGTATCTCATCACCTGCCGGAAGCTGCTCCATCTGTATTTCAACATACCTTGCTCCACCCTCACACCTCATATTTTCTTTTACATAGTTCAGGTTTACTTCATCATATTTGCCCTGTATCAGAGATATCAGGTGTCTTGCAAGGTATGCCTGTTTCATCTTTTTGTTATCCTCGTTGATCTGGTTTTTCTCGTTTTTGAGCACAAGAACCTTGTTTAGTACCTTAAGCAGCATCTCCTTATCCACCGGCTTTAGTATGTAATCCGTACAGTCATTCTGCATGGCCTGCTGCGCATAGCTAAAATCTGCATAACCGCTTAATATCACAAAATACACATCTGATTTTTTATCTTTTCTCAAAGTCTCAAGCAGCTCAAGTCCTGTCATCTCCGGCATCCTTATATCGGCTATGACCAGATCCACATTCTCATTTTCCAGAAACTGCAGGGCTTCCTTTCCATTTGAGGCCGTTCCTGCTATCTCAAATTCTTCATTTTCCCAATCAATGATCACCTTAAGCCCCTGTATTATAAAAGGCTCATCATCCACCAATAATACTTTAAGCATTTTAAATCTCCCTATAAATATGTTTCCGGTATTTTTATCATAACAGTCGTACCGCAGCCTTCCTCACTGTCCACATCAAATACTGCTTTAGATTCCGTTACCATTTTGATACGCAGGCAGGCATTTATCACGCCCACTCTGCCACCTGTCTTTAACATATCGATATCTGCATTTTTCATGTTACTTTTCATTTTTTCAAGAGCATCCGGATCAATTCCGCTGCCTGTATCCTCAACCTCTATATGCATGAACCCGGCTTTTTTGAATATACGCACAAATATCCAGCCCGGAGCAGCTTTACTTTCTATGCCATGCACACAGGCATTTTCAACAAAGGTTACAAGCGTAAGTTTTGGCACCTGACATTCCATGCAGTCTGCTTCTATATCTATGTTATAGTTCAGTCGCTCGCCAAACCGGTATTTCTGCAATGCCAGATAGGCTTTTACAAATTCACATTCCTTTGCAACGGTTACAGCATCATTTCCCCACTCCACATACTGTCTTTGCATGATGGCGAGTTTTTCGACCATATCAGCCGTCTCATTTTCCTTTTTCAGCAGACTGTGCATTCGTATGCTCTCAAGCGCATTAAACAGAAAGTGCGGATTTATCTGGCTGTGCAGTGCAAGAAGCTCTGCGTTTTTCTGACTTACAAGCATCTCCTGCTCTTTTAGCTTATTCTTATATACAGTCTGGATCAAGTCATTTGTGCGGCTTACCATCCTGTTGTAATTTTTTATCATGCTGCCGATCTCATCTTTGCTCTCCCTGTCAGTCATAGATACAAGCTTTTCGCTGTCAACTGACTTAAATACCTTTGAAAGCTGTAATATCCTGCTCGTAAAGGAATGGTTAAAGATACTGAACAGACAAAGTGGAAAGAATACATTTATAAGCATCAGAAAAACAATAATCGGTGCATTGTGCATAAGCATGCTCCATATATTACTGCGTGTCTTAAACACATATATATCAAGATCACAGCCATACAAAGAGAGCTTCTGCCTGTATACGGAGTCGCTTATTTTCCCAATCGCCTCCAATGTCTTAAATGGTTTGTTGACTCCACTGTAGGCCCCATTTGACAGCACTATGTCATCTCCATGGCAGATAAGCACTTCATTATCATAATTCATATTCTTAAAAGTACGCATCATGCTGCCATAATTAAACTCTATCTTGAGTACCTTTTCGATATCAGATGAGTAAAAATCCAGCTTTTTCATATAAATCATATGTCTTTCATCTGACAATCCGGCTACGCCTTTTTCATATACAAAAAAGAGTCCTCCGCTTTCCTTCTGCTCCAGAAGTCTGTAAGAATCCGTATTTCTTACAGCAGACATATCATTTACTTTTCCGCCATTTACTATTGTAGGATTGTCAGCATACAGGAAAAATACTATATTGCTCATTCCAAGTGTGTTTTCAAAAAGTGTATCCTGAAAGAAGCTCTGATACTCTGATACATACTCAGCAGAGCTTGTGTATTCCTTTGATATAAAATCGTCTATGCGCTTGCTGGTGTAGATACTCTTAGCTGCCTCTTCTGCGTTATTGACCATGCTGTTCAGATTATATCCCACAGCACTTGCTATGCTCGACATTTCATGTCTGCTGCTTTTTTTTTCAGCATTTTCTACGATGGAAAGCACCACTGCATCAGTCACTATGAGCGGCAGCATGACACAAAGTACATAAAATATGTAGAATTTTTTTCTGAGTGAATAATCATCAAGCTTTCTCTCAATGGCATTCCATATTGGTCTTCTCATAAACAATTCCTCTGAAATCACTTAAAGGAGCCGACATATGTCCGCTCCTAAAGTCTGTTTTAACTTGTCATTAATTATAGAATAACATATTTATTATTAATAATCTACCCCTGTTTTCTCTCCACATCTTGTTATATCAATGCGCTCTGTCCGCTTGCCTGTGAGCTTTGTGCTTCTGTCATCAGGCTGCTGTCCTCCTGCGGATATCTCATAAATTCCCGGCACAGCTACACAGCTTCCATCCTCTTCTATCACAGCAAAGTCCCTTGGCGAAAGAGTCAGCTTTACTTTCTTAGTCTCATATGGCTCAAGCTTTACAACCTCAATCCCCTTTAGCTGATATCCGGGCTCATACTCTGCAGCATCAACGTGCCTGATATAGAGCTGAACTATCTCATTTACAGTATATCTGCTGTCATTTGTCACATTTACAAACACCTCAACAGGTTCGTTTACATCACTTTCTGCTTTATCCACTGACATTCCATCATAGTTTGTCTCACCATAATGCAGTCCATATCCAAATGGATATAACACATTCTCATTTGTATAGCGATATGTCCTGTGAGCCATTGAATAATCCGTAAACTCCGGGAGATTTTCGGTGCCCTGATAAAATGTAACCGGCAGTTTTCCATTCGGACTATACTCTCCGAATATAGCTTCTGCAACAGCCTTTCCGCCTCTGGCTCCCGGATACCAGCTGTCTATAATGGCATCCACATGCTCTTCTGCCCAGGAAAGATCTATCGCACTTCCTGCTGACAGCACAAGTATTACCGGCTTTCCTACTGCTGCAACAGCCTCTAAAAGTTCCTCCTGAAGTCCCGGAAGCATAAGCCCCAGCTTGTCACCGCTTGCATATTCATTTCCGGCATCCCCCTCTTCACCTTCTATAGTTGCATCAAGTCCAAGACACATTACGACCACATCTGACTGTTCTGCCATGATGAGGGCTTCCTTAAATCTGTCCTTTTCCTCTGCAAGTCCCTGTACTTTGTCCTTGTAAAGATGGCAGCCCTCTGCATAAAGCACTCTTGTATCCTCTCCAAGATATTGCTGTAATCCCTCAAGTGGAGTGATATATCTTGATGAGGTACCATAATAATTTCCTATAAGCGCATCCCTGGAGTTGGCATTTGGTCCGATAACCGCAATAGTTTTAACATTTTTTCTGTCAAGAGGCAGGAAATTGTCCTTATTCTTTAAAAGTACAAGACTTCTTCTGGCAGCCTCCACAGAAAGCTCCACATGCTCCTTACATTCTACAACCTCATACGATATGTCCTCATATGGCGATGGATAATCCTTCATCATGCCCAGACGGATACGCACCTCCATCAGCCTTTCTACTGCTGCCGTGATCGCCTCGTCTGAAACCAGTCCCTTGTCATAAGCATCCTTAAGATGTAAAAATGCACTTCCACAGTTTAAGTCACAGCCGTTGTTTACAGCCATAGCAGCCGATTCCTCAACTGTATCCGTCACATGATGGTGTTCGTGGAAATCAAGTATTGCCCAGCAGTCTGACACCACATGACCTTCAAATCCAAACTCGTCACGCAGTATATCCTTAAGCAGTGTCCTGCTTCCGCAGGCAGGTTCTCCATTTACCCTGTTGTAAGCCCCCATGACAGCCTCAACCTTTGCATCCTTTACACATCGCTTGAAGGCATACAAATATGTATCATACATATCATGCTTTGATGCTTTCGCATCAAACTCATGTCTTATGGCTTCCGGACCGCTGTGTACCGCAAAATGCTTTGCACAGGCTGCCGATTTTAAGTGATCCGGATCATCTCCCTGTAATCCCCTTATATATGCGCAGCCAAGCTTACCTGTCAGGTACGGATCTTCCCCGTATGTCTCATGTCCCCTGCCCCATCTTGGATCTCTGAATATATTTACATTAGGTGCCCAGAAGGTAAGTCCCTTGTATATTCCGTGATCACCCTTTTTTGAAAATTCATTGAACTTTCCACGACCCTCCGTTGATACAACATCTCCTATCTTTTCTATCAGGTCAGTATCAAAAGTTGCCGCAAGACCTATCGCCTGAGGAAATACTGTAGCAACACCGGCTCTTGCTACTCCATGAAGAGCCTCATTCCACCAGTTGTATTCCGGTATCCCCAGTCTTTCTATAGCCGGTGACTCATACAGCATCTGACTTATCTTCTCATCTATTGTCATCTGCGATACTAGTTTTTTTGCATATTCTATAGTTTTTTTACTCATAGTGACTTCTCCTTTAATTTATATAATGATTTTACCAGATTCATGCAGTATTTTCTTTCTAATTGTTGCCCCACAATGTTCAAAAATTGCTATTTGTGCTATAATAACTATATTCACGCAAATGCGCATAAATATCAGCCGTATGGAGACAAGTATATATGATCGAAAATCTGAATGGAATACATGAGACAGTAAAATATAAAGAATACAGCAATGTAAAGCTTTTTATAAATGCGGAAGCAGAAGATTATCCCATTCACTGGCATACTCCCATGGAGATCATCATGCCGCTTGAAGGCGGCTATACAGTGCAGATTGGGGATGATTTGGTACATCTTAATGAGAATGATATTATCTTTATAGCTTCCGGTGTAAAACACAGGCTTATCGCACCTGACACCGGAAAAAGGCTTATCCTGCAGATTGAGTGG
>ERZ780148.1264-NODE-1264-length-17643-cov-5.887764_pt1 | contig 17643 bp, 20 predicted proteins | sample MGYA00510984_ERZ780148 | MGnify/ENA primary metagenome ERZ780148 (study PRJEB29588, sample SAMEA2160902) | human gut metagenome | biome: human gut; feature: human-associated habitat; material: faeces | place: Denmark | collected 2008/2010 ...
TTAGTATTTTAGTAAATTATTTTTATTATTAAAACATTAATAATTAAACTACATACTCCTCCCCATTTTCGCTTACTTTTGTTGTCCTTTTTACTATCTAATATTTCTATTTTCTTTTTACTGATTGACATAACTATCCTTTTTTCTTTCCTCCCTGATATTATATTTTTGGATCTGATATAATTACATGAATCCTGCCAAAACTCTTCGGATTTAACAACAATATAAAAAGATTGTTAATTGTATCCAGATTGTCTTTCGAATATTATTTTATGTATGTGCATAGTGCATATAAAATACACTATAAAATTTAACAAACTATTTGTAAGTGGCTATATACAACGGTTGGTTAATATAACAACCCGCTAAACCGCATTAGACAAAGAATCCTTTAGTTATAATAGATTTTGTAGAGATTGTTTTACCTAGAATAACCTATGCTCTTCCTACAAATAACAAATATCTTATGGTTGGTAATTCCGAATCTGAGAATAAGACAAAACTCTTCGTGATTTTCAAAATATCATACAAATTATAAAAAAACAGCGGCACATTTCTGTGCCGCCGCTATGAAGAAAAGATGTATTATTAAGCATTATGCGTTTCAAAAGCGCATTTATTTACAAAGCCGCTTAACCGTCAACGGTTACCACGTAAACCTCGTTGTTCGCATTGAAAGTGAACCTGCCGCCGCCTATGTAAGCGTCGTCGAGCGTCTTTGCATTACCTTCTTCTTCTTCGGGAAGCGTGGCAAGGGTGTCCGATATCTTATCGTAGTTGTAGTTTACAAAATAGATGTTCATATCCTTGTCAAGCGTCAGGGCAACGCCGTTGTGGAACTCGCTCAGCGCATATGCAGTTTGAGTTTTGTTTTCCCAATTGTACCACAGTTTGTAATTGCCATTTTCCCTTACCCATACAGAATCTGCGCCCCATTCATAGCGCATATTCGTATCATTAAAATCGTATAGCATTTCGCCGGAAGCAAGGTCAATTACACCGCATTTTTTACTCGCCCGTATTCGTCTACGTTCTTGGTTCTCGCCTGGTTTCCGTTGATGTGTTTTCTGTCGCTGCCCTTGTAAGGCTTTCCGTACACCTTTACGAGATTAGGATATTCTTTATTGAATATATCAAGTATTTTTTCAGCGTGATTGTGATTCTTGGCAAAGATTATTGTCTTTCCGATTTTGCTGCCGTAATCAATTTTGATCCCGTTCGCTATAAACGTGTCAAGCACTTTTCGAATAGTATCGGCATTGAATACCCAATCATTAAGCGCTGATGAAGAAATGCTGTCCGGTAAATCTCCGTCCTGCCTAATAAAAGTATCCTCATATGTCTGCTTGCCTTCTTCGGAAAGCTGGTCGTACCTTATGCCATCGTCAAGAAATTTGAGGTTGGTTTCAATGGACATGAAGTCCACCAGATAACCGTCTGCGACAGCCTGTTTTAAGTCGTAATGATAAATAGGGCGACCGTTCGGAAGCTCAAAAATCTCATATGTATTCTTGTCGATGTCGTCCTTTGGAGTTGCCGTCAGTCCAACAAGCGGAGCGTCAAAATATGTGAAGATATCCTGATACTTGTTGTATATGGAGCGGTGTGCTTCATCGCATATCACAAGATCAAAATGCCCCGGAGTATACAGTTTTCCAGCGTCATCGCACACGGAGTCAATGCAGTTCATCATCGTAGGATAGGTTGAAAAAACGCAGTGTGCGTTGTAGTTTTGCTTATCCTCGCAGAGGTTAGTAACCGAAAGATTCGGCAAGAGATTCACAAAACTGCGTTTAGCTTGCGTTACAAGCGAAGTTCGGTCCGCAAGGAACAGAATATTTTTCACCCAGCCGTGATTCAGCAGGACATCGCAGAGTGAGATCACCGTGCGGGTCTTGCCACTTCCGGTAGCCATTACCAACAGCGCCTTTCTACGGTTTTCCTTGTCAAATGCGTCACAGACAGCGCGCACTGCGCCCTCCTGATAGTAGCGTCCCGCAATGTTCTTATTGACTGTGATATTGGCAAGGCTTGTCCGCATGGAACACAGGTTGAACAGCTTTTCCAGGTCACGCTTGGAATAAATACAAGACACGCGCCGCTCGGGGTAGGTGTTATCCACAATGTGCGATTCAAAGCCATTTGTAAGGAATACGACCGGACGTCTGCCATACTTCTTTTCGAGAATATCCGCGTACAGTTTCGCCTGATTGCGACCGACCGCAGGATCCTCACAGGTGCGCTTTGCCTCAATTATTGTGAGAGGACGTCCATCATCGCCGAACAACACATAATCAGCATATCCTTTGCCGGACTGGTTCGGCATTCCGGTCAGCTCCATTTCGTTTATCCAGTCCTTGCCCTCGGTCCAGCCGGCTTCTTCGAGCATGGAATCTATGTATACCTTGCGAGTCTTGTACTCTGAGATTTCAAGAGGTTTCGGAACATACGTCTTGCTCTGTTCCTCGCGGCGAGCCGTAAGTTCATCACGGAGTTTACAGTTTTCCTCCATGAGCTTTTGCAGGTCAAGCTGCACCTGCTGGTCTGCGACTGGTTCATTGTGCTTTGTTAGCAAAGCACGGTCAAAGTCAGTCTGGACATATTTCCCCTGCGGAGAATACATATATGCAAGGCAGTCCATAAACCAGAACAGGTTTTCAAGGCACAGCTCCGCTTGCTCAGCGGTAATTTTTTTATCGGAGTGAGCGGCGATGTTACCTATACGGCGAATGAGATCCATTCTGTTCCATATATCGTCACCGACAATATCGCGGAACGTTCTATCATTTAGCAGGTTTACCAGAGTAGCGCTCTGCGGGGGCTCAAGGTCGTGGTCAACCGAGTACATCCACTTTACCCCATCTTCCAGAGCCGCACGACAGGTAAGTACGCAGGATGCTGTATTTATTGAGTATATCTTTTCGGCTGCAATGGCTTTTTCGGCGAATGGCGCGTATGCCTTGTCGCAGGACAGAAGAAAGTCAAAGTTGGTCACAGAACATCATCCTTTCATTTTTGAGTAGTTTTATATACAAAGTAGCGAGATATTTCGATTTGTCGGTCTGCTTGACGAATTCGGCGAATTGGTTTTGGAGGTCGAGTGGGGGTATAGGAATATCAAGTGAAGCCAAAATCTGCTGATTTAAATTTTGGATATTTGCACCTCGTCCCATCATTTTCTTACTGATAGAGTCAGATTTTAATACTCGTAACAAATACTCAGGCATTACTTGTTTGCTTGTTAAGCGGAACCTAATGCAGAACCCACTATACGTTGTCGGAATATTATGTGGATATACAAGCAAACATCTTCCAACAAGTGCTTTGTTTCCGTTTGAACGAACAAAAACAATATCTCCATCTTTTAACATACTGTCTTTTGACGGCAGTTCATTTAATGAAACAATGGGGAGATTCTCAGTCCCATCAATCACCGACAAATTTTTAAAATCAGCAACACCTAAGCAACGAATATCTACACCGTTATCTCCAGTATGAAAATTCATGCCGTTCTTACAATACCCTATAGAGAGTAGTGAACTTATATTCCAATTCTTGGAGTTTGCCACAGGATCCCCAAACATCTCGATAAATCGTGAGATTTGAAAAAAACCAACATCAGCCGATGTATTTTCTGTGTGAAAGTTTGACATTACTCTGGCTGACCATTGCGTACTGCATTGTCGTGTCAATTTTTGCATGGCCAAGCAGTTGCTGAACCTGTTCAATGGGCATTCCTTTGTCAATTGCCCGTGTTGCAAGCGTTCTTCGGAACTTGTGCGGATGAACCTTTTCATATCCGAGTTTTCTGCCTATCTTTCGTATTCGAATCTCAACACCACTGATTTCAAGTCTTGAGAATGGGTGTAGCAGTGACACGAACAGCGCAGGATTGTCATCGGTTCGGCTTTCTATGTAATTGCGCAGGTGAATTTTCGTTCTGGCATCAAAGTAGACTGGGCGTTCTTTGTTGCCCTTACCGAACACAATGCACTCTCTGTTTTCAAAGTCGATATCTGCTATATTCAGCCGGACAAGCTCACCGACACGCATTCCGGTCGAAGCAAGCATATCTATCATTGCAAGGTCACGTAAATTGGTGCAACTGTCCCTCATATTTTCCAGCATTTTATCGGAATAGGTTTCCTTGACAGTTTTTGCAGTCTTGATTTTATGAATTCGGCGCACAGGGCTTTTCAGAATGTAGTTTTCATCTTCAAGCCATGAGAAAAAGCTTGATAGGATTCTTCTTATGTTGTCGATGTTTGCTTTACTGCAATCGTTTTTCTGCTGGTGCAATGCAAGATACTGCCGCAAATCGTCTGTGGTGATATGCGTAATGTGCTGTGTTAACGTTTCAAGCAGCCTTGTTATGACTGCTTTATAGTATTTCAGCGTTTTTTCGCTGCATCCCTCAACCCGTTTTGCTGAAATAAACATCGACATCAAGTCAAAATTCGAAATATCATCCTGAACGAACGTTGCTGACTCTGATTCGGTTATGGTTTTATTCCATAAAGCATGATTAAGGGCATAATGCAGCTGTTTAAGCTGAGCATTGTCAAGAAAAGGAAGCATTGCGGTTTCGATTTCGGTTATAAGCTGGTTTTTCATATTGGTTACACTCCTAGTTTCTGTAAGTTTACCAACATCCTGCACCAGCTTATTTAGCCAAAATATTTCTGCATAAGGGATTTTTTCAGCGTTTCAAGCTGTTCAAGGGATTTTTGTACTGCCAATTTTTATATAGCGTAGTTTTCTTAACTCCTGTCAATTCAGTTATCCCACTGACAGTGTACTGACCGGTCTTGTATAGCTTCACAGCTTTGCGAACGGCATCGCTGTCGATTGGCTTTCGTCCGCCCTTACGCCCTCTCGCACGAGCGGCAGCTAATCCCTCCCTGGTTCTGTCGGCCAGGACATCGCGCTCAAACTGAGCCAGTGCTGACATCAGCGTGAAAAGCAGTTTTCCTGTGCTAGTCGTAGTGTCTATAGATTCTTTCAGAGATACAAGGTTCACACCTTTTGCGTTGAAAGTCTCCATGAGCCATATCAGGTCTTTGGTACTTCTGCCGAGCCTTGAGAGGGATTCAACCACAACAGTATCACCCTCTGTAAGGCGTTCGGGGAGTTTTTCAAGTTCCGGACGGTTACGTTTGGTGCCGGTCATCTTTTCGTTGTAGATGAAATCCACTCCATATTTCTGGAGCATATCAAGCTGTCGGTCAAGGTTCTGCTGTTCCGTGGATACTCGCGCATATCCGAATACGAAATTCTTCATCAGAATTCACCGCAATAGTCGTATGCGCACTCGTTCAGGATTTCGCATAATGCTTCCTCTATCACACCGGGCTGGTAGAGCATTTCTTCTATCTCTTCCACGAAATAGCCGTAGCCTAAGAGCAGGTCGATATCCTCCCGGGATACTCCAATGGAGCTTGCAAAGTCTTTAAGCTGTTTCACGTCCTGCGGCTCACTTTCATATGATTCTGGAACATTCCACCAATCTCTACGGAAATAGCGGTAATCGTACATCATCAGATTTGTAGTATCGAATGTTCCCTGTTCCATTGCACCAGTGCTGTCGATTTTCAGAATGTCACCACAGCTTGTACTGACTTTCTGGTGTTCAATGCTGAGGATTCCTAATCTCGTTAGTACACGGTCGAGGATTGCTTCCGTGCTGGCGTAGACATACAGTCCGCAGGTTTCGTAATGGTATAGCGCCAGCGGATTGTCTCCCTTAACGAAGTACAGGTTACTATTTTCGTCCAGAACCGTAAACACAAAAGAACCCTCGACAAGTTCAGCCATCTCGCTGATGGACTGTATGTCGAGGGTTTTCTGCTGCTCCAGGAGCTGAACTGCTATGTAGCTGTCCGTTTTGACTGGAGTATTCGGCAGCGACATCTGCTTGCGAAGTCTGACATCGTTATGAAGAACGCCATTGTGTGCAAGCGCAAAGTTAGTATTTTCTGCTGAAGCTGATTACGCTTCTCGTCCTTTCGACGCTCGGTAGCTAAGCCGATTATGCTGGATATAACCAGTATGCTGGCTTCGGCTATTGCAGCGAGCGTCTGTGCGTTTATTCCTTCATCGGATCACCTCCTCACAACGGTATAATATACCTCTGTGAGGATTGGCTTTTCGGTGCGAACGTAGCGAACATGGGATTAAATAAACCAAAAGGAGCGTGTTATAATGCTTAATAATACTAAGGATATACTGACGCTAAAGGAACTGCAGGTGCTTCTGCATATAGGAAAAAACACCGCTCTGCGATTGGTGCAGAGCGGTGAGATCGAGGCATTCAGGGTGGGAAATCAATGGAGAATATTGAAAGAAAGTGTAGAGAAGTATATTCGTAGATACATCTCTGAAAGATAAACTAAATCTACAAATATCGCTTTACGGCACAGCTGTGTTAAGATTGTTGACGACATTTTGTTGCCGTAACGCTTGCAACACTAAGATATAACCCAAAGGTATAATCTGATAAACAAAGCGTGACTTCCCAAAATGTCACGCTTCTGCTATAATATAAGCGGGTGATAAGATGAAACAGTCTATATTAAGCGTAGTATTCAGTATTCTGCTGGCGCTCACGGGGTGCAGCAGAGAAATACCGTCAGCGCCGCCGGGCAGTACAGAATCAGCAACGGAAGAGAATGACCCTGAAGTCATGGAAACGCATACATATACCCGGGACACCTCCGTTAACGAGGTGCGGAATGACGCAGTTTTCGGAGATTACGGGAGGCTGATTTTCCCGATTGACGAGGGCTATTACAGCGGAAATACGCTGGGCGATTTAAGCCTTGTGTGGTACAACAACATCGACCCGGACAAGACCGTGGAGATAGCAAATTATTTCAGAGATCACGCGCAGGCTGGCGAAACGATATTCTTCGACATCTATACCGAGGAAGAAAAGCAGTCAGACCCCGATAAACGTGACACCGGGCTGTTCTTCTTCAAGGGAATCCCAAATGCGAAATTCGCCGTGTGCAATGCCGGAGGAGGCTTCGCATACGTTGGGGCAATGCAGGACAGTTTTCCGCATGCGCTGGAGCTTTCCAAACTCGGCTACAACGCATTCGCGCTGATTTACCGACCCGGAGCGCAGACCGCCCGCGAAGACCTGTCCCGTGCGATAAGCTTTATTTTCGAACACGCTGACGAATTGCAGGTCGATACTGACGGCTATTCCCTGTGGGGAGGTTCAGCGGGCGCCCGTATGGCGGCGTTGGTAGGCTCTTATGGTACCACCGCTTTCGGCGGAGATGAACTCCCTCAGCCCTCCGCCGTGATAATGCAGTACACGGGACATAGCGAATACAGCGAATCCGACCCGCCGACCTTTGCCTGCGTGGGCGAAAGCGACGGAATAGCCAACTGGCGCATAATGCAGCGCAGACTTGAAGCGCTCAGCGCTCTCGGAATAGACACCGAATTCCATTCCTACCCGGGATTGCGCCATGGATTCGGTATCGGTACAGGCACAGTCGCCGAAGGCTGGCTGGATCAGGCCGTTTCGTTCTGGGAGCGGCAGAATACAACGAACTAAATCAGAAAGGAATTGACAAACATGAAAAAAATGACTACAATTATTATGAGCCTTGCGCTCGCACTCGGACTTACCGCTTGTAACGGTAACACATCTTCCAGCGGTACATCTGCTGCTTCCGGTACAACATCAGGCACATCGTCAACGACAGCGCCAACGAACGCACACGAAACTACGGAAGCTCCGACTGAAAGCACGGCGGCTCCCACTGTCGACACAGCAGACGACACGGATTCCCAGACCGGAAAGACGCTGGTAGTCTACTATTCCGGTTCGGGACACACCGAACAGGCAGCGCAGTACATCGCGCAGGCTGTGGACGCAGATTTGTTTGAGCTTACTCCCACCGAGCCGTACACCAGCGCAGACCTCAACTACAACGACCCCGACAGCCGCGTAAGCCGCGAGCATGATAACGAAACGCTCCGTGACGTTCCGCTAACCGCAACTGAGGTCGATGGTTGGGAGGATTACGACACCGTATTCATCGGCTATCCCATCTGGTGGGGTATTGTGGCATGGCCAGTCAACGGCTTTGTAAAGGCGAATGATTTCACTGGCAAGACCGTTATTCCCTTTGCGACCTCCGCTTCCTCCGGAATGGGACAGAGCGGCACTATCCTTTCAGAGCTGGCAGGCACGGGTAACTGGCAGGACGGTCAGCGTTTCCGCTCCTCCGCTTCCGAAGACGAGGTAAACGAATGGGTGAACAGTCTGGGGATATAAACATGGGAAACAAAGCATTGACAACGGTAATTTCCGCACTGCTGAGCGCTTCCCTTACTGCCTGCCAGGGTCAGTCTGATTCGGTCGGCGACAGTATCGAACAGGGAATCTCGGCTATTGAAAACGCAACGACAACAAAGGCAGAATCGCAAACCTCGACTCCTGCGGAAAACACCGACGACCTCCGGTCAGGCACTTCCGAGAATACCGTTGCGACTCCCGATGATTTCCCTGCCGAGTATGACTACGGCAGCGGAAAAATCAGCGATTATTCACGGGACAACATGATGAGAAAGCTGCCTGCGCCATCCGGAAATCAGACAGTACTCAATACGGCAGCAGACCCGGAAAATGTGCAGGTGCTGTATCTTTGGGAGGATGGCAACGTCCCGGCAAAGACCAGTTTCACAGAAGACATGACCGGATTTTTTGACGAGTGGGATTTTCGCCCTTACGTCACGGCGATTCCCGTAAGGAAAGGCGTTCAGCCCAAAGGAGCCGTTGTTCTTATGGCAGGCGGTGCGTATCAGTTCCGTGGTAATTACACCGATTCGCTCCCGACTGTGGCGACGCTGCGCGAACTGGGATTTCAGACGTTTATCGTGGATTACCGCCTGCATCCGTACACTCAGGAGGAGGGCGCGTTTGACGTTGCAAGGGCTGTCCGTTTCGTCCGCAAAAACACAGAGATTTATGGTATCGACCCCGATGATATAGCTGTGATGGGATTTTCCGCAGGCGGCATTCAGGCGGGCGAATTTCTCATGCACTACGACGAAGATGTAAACGGCACGGCGCTTGACAGCAGCTACGTTCCTGACGAGCTGGACGATATTCCTGCCCACGCTTCCGCAGCGGGAATGATATATTCGTTCTACGGCAGACTGAGCGTTGGAAATATGGACCCCGACTGGCTGGCAGAGGGTGATCTTCCGCCGACATTCTATGTGTACGGCACGGAGGACCCGTTTTACCGTCAGTTCCAGCAGCAGTATAATGTGATAAAGGGCATGGGGATTCCGACATCACGCATAGTGCTGGACGGCTGGCCGCATGGGTTCGGCTCTGACGGCGGCTGGGTCAGTGATTACGCCGCATGGCTGGAACAGATTTTTGAATGACAGGGAGGAATATCTATGAAAGCATTGCTTGTAAACGGCAGTCCGCGCCCTAACGGCTGCACATTCACAGCGCTTACGGAACTCAGAAATACGCTGGAATCCGAGGGGATCGAGGTGGAGCTTATCCACGTCGGAAACAAGAATATCCGGGGCTGTATCGCCTGTCGCAAGTGCGCTTCGACCGGGAAATGCGTGTTCGACGATATCGTGAACGAGGTCGCACCGAAGCTCGCGGAAGCGGACGCATTCGTGATCGGCGCGCCGGTTTACTTTTCATCTCCGGCAGGCGGCGCAATTTCGTTTATGGACAGGCTGTTTTTCAGCACGCTCCACACGGACAAGACCATGAAGGTCGGAGCGGCTGTCGTGACCTGCCGCCGCGGAGGAAATACCGCTTCTTTTGACGTGCTGAATAAGTATTTCACCATGACGGGAATGCCCGTGGCTTCCAGCCAGTACTGGAACATGGTTTACGGTGGCTCCGCAGAAGAAGTAAGGCAGGACGCCGAAGGCTTGCAGACCATGCGCACGCTTGGGCGCAATATGGCGTTCATGATGAAGAGCATTCAGCTTGGCAAGGAGCAGTTCGGGCTTCCGCAAAAGGAACAGCCGACATTCACAAATTTCCACAGATAAAGGAGCAACAGTATGAGCAAAAAGGTTTTGATTTTATCCGGAAGCCCCCGCAAGGGCGGCAATTCAGACATTCTGTGCGATGAATTCCTTCGTGGCGCACAGGAGGCAGGCAACGAGGTCGAGAAGATCCGCGTTTCTGCTAAGAAAATCGTGCCATGTTCCGGCTGTTACTACTGCCGGAGCCACAACGGCGAGTGCGCCCACAGGGACGACATGGCTGAGGTATTGCAGAAGATGATCGACGCTGATGTTATCGTGCTTTCCAGCCCGGTTTATTTCTACTCTATCGACGCGCAGTTAAAGGCGGTTATTGACCGCACAGTCGCACGCTGGCTGGAGGTCAAGAACAAGAAATTTTACTACATCGTCACGATGGCGGACGAAGCGAAAACCTCCGCAGATACGACCCTTGCGTGCTTCCGCGGCTATGCGGACTGCGTAGAGGGCGCAGTCGAAAAGGGAGTTATCATCGGAAACGGCGTGTACGAACCCGGAAAGATTAAGAACAGCCCCGCAATGGAGCAGGCTTATCAGATGGGAAAGAGCGTATAATTCTGAACATATAATTACAAGGTGCGATTCAATTATAGGATCGCACCGTGTTTCTTATTGTCAGGTTTGTCTATGAAATTACCCTCCTGCCGCATTGTACGGCAGGAGGGTGTTTTCATTTATTATCCGATATTCCTTACTGCCTCGCGAACTTTCAGCACGAACGTCGGCGAAACGGAAAGCTCGTCGATTCCCATGCGGAGGGACTCCTCGGTAAGCGACGTATCCGCCGCGAGTTCGCCGCATATTCCGATCCACGCGCCGTGCTTGTGGGCGTTCTCGGCGCTCATCTCGATGAGCCGCAGAATCGCTTCGTGGTGAGTGTCGATGAACTGCTCGGTGTCCGGGTTCTGACGGTCGCACGCCAGCGTGTACTGCGTAAGGTCGTTAGTACCCACGCTGAAGAAATCCACCAGCGGAGCCAGCTTGTCGCTGATGAGCGCAGCCGCGGGAGTTTCTATCATAATTCCGAGTTCCACCTTGTCGGAATAGCCGATGTTCTCCGCTCTGAGTTCGGACTTGACGTCCTCGCAGATGGAAAGCTATAAGCGGACGTCTGAGCGGCATGAGAACGCCGTAAAGTCCCGGCTCGGTAACGCCTGCAAACAGTGCGGAAACTCCGGAGGAAGCACCGAGCTGCTTCAGTTTCTTGTCCTTGGTCTTTACAGCGACGGCAAGGCAGGCGGCGCCAAGTCCGACGTTGCTTATGAGCATTGCGGGGAGCATAAGTCCCTCGCCGGTGGCTGTCTCAAGCGCAGGGAGAGTAACGGGGAGGAATGCCCAGTGCATACCGGTCATTACGATGAACGGCATTGCCGCAGTCATTATCACATAAGCCGCAACGCTTGCGTGGGACTGGACAAATACGAGTACCGCAGAAAGTCCGTTGCCGATAAAAGAACCAAGCGGACCACGCAGCAGGAATGCGACAGGCGACGAGATGAGCAGGATAAGCGCCGGTTTCAGGAAGTTCTTAGTGAAGGACGGAGTTATCTTGTCCACCAGCTTTTCAATATACGACATCACCCATGCGGTGAGAATAGCCGGGATAACTGTTGACGAATATGAGGTGTTTGATACTGGAATGCCCAGGAATCTGACGAATTCGCCGTCTGCCGCGCTGTTTAGGAGTGAAATGAAATCCGGGTGAATGAGGACTGCCACGACAGAAGCGGTAAGCATCGGGTTTGCACCGAACTTACGGCCTGCCGAAAACGCCACAAGTACAGGCAGAAAATCGAATGCTGCGTCGCCGATAACGTCCAGAAGCTGCATTGTCTGATTATCAGCAGGGACAAAATACCCCAGCACTATCAGCAGCACCTTGACGATGCCTGCACCTATGATCGCAGGAATTATCGGGGACATACAGCCGGATATTGCGTCAAGCACAGCAGTCACGGGGTTGACTTTCTTTTCGGGGCGCTCTTTACGCTTCCGCCGCCGAAGTTCCCGAGCTTCTGGATCTCACGATAGCAGGTCGATACCTCGTTGCCAATGATTATCTGATACCGACCGTCCTTGCGCATTACTCCTACAACGCCGTCTATTGCTTTTACTGCGGCGTCATTGACGATGGATTCGTCTTTCAGAACAAATCTGATTCTTGTCATGCAATGAGTTACGCTGACGATATTCGGCTCGCCGCCGACCTGTTCAATAATGCTTTTCGCTGTTGGAGCGAAGTCCATATTTATTCCTCCTTGAATTTAATTTCATCGGTCGAATGTGACCTCTTCCTTGATGAAAATATAAATTATTTTTTCCCGTGTGAGAAGTTCCCGATTGTTGATGAGATTATACCCCAAGGTTATATCTGCGTTTTTTTCAGATTTCTTTCACACGTTATCTATTGACTTTATTCCTTTTTTTGTATATAATTTATGTAATGAAAGTTTACAGGAGGGCGAAATCATGTACAATCCGCAGCTTGAAACATTCATAAAAGTAGCGGACGCAGGCAGCTTCAATAAGGCGGCGGAGGAATCATACATAACTCCCACCGCAGTCATAAAGCAGATAAATCTGCTGGAAAGCTCCCTCGGCGTGAAGCTGTTCGAGCGGACTCACCGGGGACTTATCCTCACCAAAGCCGGCAGGTCGCTGTATCAGGATTCAAAGTACATCATACAGTATTGCCGGGATTCCGCTATCAGGGCGAAAAACGCTATGCAGGAGGACACCAGCGTTATCCGCATAGGCACTTCGCCGATGACACCGGCGCAGCTTTTGATGAAGCTTTGGGGCAGGATACAGACCCACTGCCCGGACATGAAATTCCAGCTCGTGCCGTTTGAGAATACCCCTGAAAACGCCCGTGAAATTCTCGGGAACCTCGGAAAGAACATCGACGTGGTGGGTGGAATTTTCGATGAAACTATGCTGGAGCTTCGTAATTGCGCTGGGCTGGAGCTTTCCCGTGTGCCTTTCGGGTGTGCAGTTTCAATGCAGCACAGGCTTGCGGCGCTGGACAAGCTGAAAATAGAGGATCTCTATGGAGAAAACCTGCTCCTTATGCGCCGCGGCTGGAGCGGATATGTTGACAGCCTGCGTGACGACATCTGGAAAAATCATTCGCAGATAAATATAGTGGATTTCGATTTTTACAACATGGATATCTTCAACCGCTGCGAGAACAGTAATGACGTTCTGCTTGCGATTCCCGGCTGGGCGAATGTTCACCCGTTCATCAGGGTGATTCCCGTCGAGTGGGATTACAGCATTCCTTACGGACTGCTCCACGCTCCGCAGTCCACGCCGACTGTACAGAAGTTCCTCAAGGCGGCAAAAGAGGCTGTCGGAGAATCATATAACCCGCAGGTATAAACTTATATACTGATTAAGACTTCCATTCGGGAGTCTTTTTCAGTATAATATAGATAAAGACAAGGGAGGATTTGAAATGAACAATTTTATTTATGAAAACAAGACAAAGGTATTCTTCGGAAAGGGCGGCGTAAAGGAGTATCTCCGCTCGCTGCTTGATAAATACAGCGGAACGGTAATGCTCGCATACGGCGGCGGTTCCATTAAAAAGAACGGGATTTACGACGAGATAACCTCCATTCTTTCCGCTTCCGGAAAGAAATTCGTGGAGTTCTCCGGGATCATGCCGAATCCCACCTACGCAAAGGTTCAGGAGGGCGCAGCGCTCGCCTGCGAATACAACGTCGGGCTTATCCTCGCAGTAGGCGGCGGCTCAGTCATTGACTGCTGCAAGATAATTTCTGCGCAGGCAATGCTCTCCGAGGACATCTGGGAGATGGAAAACGTAAAGCGCAGACAGCCTACGAAGTTCATTCCGTTGGGCGCAGTAGTGACGGTTTCGGGAACAGGCGCAGAAATGAATAACGGCGCCGTTATCACAAACGTAGACAAGAAAATCAAGGGCGCGCTCTGGGGCGCGCAGGCGGATTTTGCGTTCCTTGACCCGACATATACGATGTCAGCGCCGTTCGGTCAGGTCATTTCCGGGGCGTTCGATACGCTCAGCCATGCGATGGAAACCTACTTCGGAAAGCCGGACGAAAACAACCTTTCCGACGACATCAACGAAGCCGTAATGCGCAGCGTTATTTCAAATATCCGTGTGCTCCTGTGCGACCACGATAATTATAATGCACGCAGCGAGCTGATGTGGGCTTCCTCTATGGCGGAAAATGGAATACTCAAAATCGGCAAGATAACCGACTTCCAGGCGCACATGATAGAGCATCAGCTCGGCGCATTCACCGACTGCAACCACGGCAGGGGACTTGCGGTCATTCACCCGGTTCTGTACCGCCACATTTGCGGAAGCAATATCGCGAGATTCGCGCGTTTTGCGCGGAACGTCTGGGGAGTTCAGACAGCTTCTAACGTTGACGCTGCGAAAGCCGGGATACGCGCGCTCGCTGATTTCATCAAGGAATGCGGACTTCCTGCCACGTTCAGGGAACTGGGGATCCCCGAAGACACCGATTTCCGTGCAATTGCGGATTCCACCGTGCTGACCGCAGGCTGCTGCAAGAAGCTCACCCACGACGAAATTTACGATATCCTCATGGAATGTAAGTAAAGACTGCTTCTCCTTATCATATAAATACCTCTCAAAGCAAGAGAACCGCTGTGTGTACACGGCGGTTTTCTTGTTTTTTCGGATATAACCTTTAGGTAATATCTCGTGAACAAACTGAAACTTCCGCCGAGAGCGAAACTGTGGTAAAATCAAGACAACAAAAGAACAGGAGGAGAGAAATATGCAGTTAAAAGAAATAATAGCGATACTCATGACCCTGCTGACAACAGCCTGCACCACAGTTCCGCCGGAGAGCGCTCCGTCAGCGGCTGGTACTTCCTCAACGACCCAGACGACGACCTCGTCGCCGCAGGAAACAACTTCCGAATCGGAAACCTCAAAGCCGGAAACCTCCGAGCCGTCCGCAGAACTCCCCACAGTCGGGATCACCCGGAACCAGATACTTGACGGTGCAGACGGCGAGATACATTACAGCTACTATATCCCGGAGGAATACGACGGGAAAACGCTGTTCCCGATGATGGTGGTGCTTCCGTGAAACTTAGTTTTCATGTTGTTACCTCCGTTATTTCTTGTGTAATTTATTTCGTATGCGATATTATCCATTCAAGGATAATGCTGTCGTCAAAAAGTACGTTTCCGCCGCCGTGATAATTTCCGTAGATCCCACGCTCGCTGAAATACTCGTTGTCGGGGATCTCAACGGAAAGAACGCTGCTTATCTGCTCGTCAGTCCAGCCCTGCGCCTTATATGCGGAGTAAAGTCCGTCGTAGGCCGTGCGTGCTTTCTGCGAGCCGTAGTATTCATCGTTCTCTGCCATGAATATGTAGACTGCAACGCCGTTTTCCGCTATGGGAGCGTAACGGCCGTCCCACTGTGAAGCTCCATGGAGATACGCCGCGTAAAGGTCAGGGCGCATTGAAACCGCCTGCGACATCGTTTCGCCGCCTGCGGAACATCCCGCTGCGTAAACGCGCGACGGGTCAGCGGCGTAGTTGTCAAGGAAGTATTCCGTAAGCTCAATAGCCTGCCGTGCGGACTTTTCGTGCCAGTCGGTGAGCTGTGCCGTGACAACTATCATCGGCTCTGAAAGCTTCGTCCATGACGAAAATCCCGACCAGCTCGGGACGTCCGACGAGCCTTCACCGAACCACATTCCGTCGTAGCCGGGAAGATTATTTGCGGCATTCATCACGGTGTGCATGATGTTCGCTGCGGTGTTCAGCACGTCAGCATTTGCGGCTGACAGGGCGCTTGGCGACGCTGATGGCAACGGGTATGTGAATGCGTCTGACGCTTCGCTTCTCCTGCGGTACGCGGTAAGATCGGCAAGCCTTGACAGCCAGTCGCTGGCTGTTTCCGATGTTGACGGAAACAGCGCTGTAAACGCTTCTGACGCAGCGCTGATACTCCGCAGAGCAGTCGGACTTATCGGCAGCTTCCCGGCAGAAAGCAACGCTCCCACAGCGGATAAAAAGTCGCTGGTAGTGTACTTCACACGCTCCGGAAATACCGAGAGAATGGCAAATACTATCGCAGAGATAACCGGCAGCGATATTTACGAAATAGTTCCTCTGAACGCATACCCCGACAGCTATAACGACACCACCGAGGTAGCTCTCGCCGAGCGTGACAGCAACGCACGTCCTGCGATAAAGGGTACGCTTCCTGCGCTCGATAATTACGACGCCATCTACATCGGATATCCCATTTGGTGGCACACAGCGCCCATGATAATCGGTACGTTCCTTGAAAGCTACGACCTCTCCGGAATCGACATCTACCCGTTTGCACAGTCCGCTTCTATGGATGAGAGCCAGTTTGAGGAATCCATGCAGTTCGTCCGCAGCTGTGCCGGAAACGGAAATGTACACGATGGACTGTTCGCTTCTCCGTCCGATACGAGCTCCATCAGAAGCTACCTTAACGCCGCATGAAGCCGGAGCTTATCCTGAGAATTTCGGCGGATCTCGCAATGATCGTTCTGCTGCTTTTGCTGATGACATATGACCTCATCGGTCAGGCGGCGCATGAGTGGCTCGGCATTGCGATGTTCCTGCTGTTTATTCTTCATCATGTGCTGAACCGCAGATGGCTGAAATCGGTGTTCCGCGGGAAATACACGCCGATGAGGGTATTGCAGACTGTCACGGCTTTTCTGGTCCTCCGTAATTATTTGTCTGCCTCAGCTGTATTGCTATCAGCATATTCAGCAGGGAGAACCCCGCCATTTGCCTTTTTGATTTGTGTCAGAGCATATTCCTCAGTCACAGGACGTTTGGTTACTTTTACGCCGGAATTTTCCTGCTTGCTATCAATGATAGTTTTTATGGAATCTTCAAAATATGCCGTGCTTACAATGCTTTCATTGCGTCTTGCCGCTTTCAGTGCAGCCTTAAGAACAGCGATGGAAATGTCACTGCCGCTGATACCGTCATACTTATCAGCTATTGCCTTAAAATCTATATCTGCAGGCATTTTTGACGGAATGTATCTTCTACACAATTTCTCCCGAAGTTCCTTATTAGGTAGCTCGAATTTGACATGATACTGTATTCTTCGCATAAATGCGCTGTCATAGTTCGATAGAAAGTTAGTTGCAAAGATGATAACGCCGTTAAAGTCGTTTAACAGCGTCAAAAGTACGGAGCGCGTTTGGTTCACGCTGACGTCCGTGGAATTATTCATATTTGTAACGCGTTTGCTCAAAAATGCGTCAGCTTCATCAAAGAAAATCACTGCATTCTTTTCAGCGGCCGTCTTAAAGAGACGAGTGAGATTTTTGCTAGTTTCACCGACATATTTCGATTCGATCTCCGCATAATTGACGCATATCATTTTCTTGCCGATAGCTTTGGCAATGGCATGGGTCGCCATTGTTTTGCCTGTTCCGGGATAGCCGTAAAGGTTGACGAACAAGTTTCTGCGATCTCCCATGACTTCCGCAAGACCCCAGTCCTCAAAAACTGATGTTGTATAATAAAACTTGACACCCCACGCTCAAAAGAATATACTAAAACCA
>ERZ780148.1272-NODE-1272-length-17539-cov-9.227465_pt1 | contig 17539 bp, 21 predicted proteins | sample MGYA00510984_ERZ780148 | MGnify/ENA primary metagenome ERZ780148 (study PRJEB29588, sample SAMEA2160902) | human gut metagenome | biome: human gut; feature: human-associated habitat; material: faeces | place: Denmark | collected 2008/2010 ...
AGAAGTATGTGTCTTGACAGATTTAGATGGTTTTACAGATGATAATAATATTATTAATTTGTTATAGAATATAACATAGATAATTTTGATTTTGAAATATAGTAAATTGTTGAAATTAATGATATAATTAAGTAGAAGTACGAGGTGTAAAATGGAAAGTAAACCAAGTATATTATATAGAGGGTTAAAAGTTGATTATCGAAATTTACAAAACTTTGAGTTTTCTGGTGTTGATTTAAAAGTTAATTATGCTCCTATTATTGATCAATATGGTAGAAAAACTGTTATAGATGGAAATGAGTATGGAGTTTATATGTCTGATAATTTGAATATGGTAACATCGGCATATGGTAATTTACATCATGATGGGATACCAATTCATAATAATTTGTTAATTTTTAACGAAAGAATAATGATACCATCTGTGGCAGTAATATATCAAATTAATACAGTTGGACTAAATGTAAGAAAACCTTTTATTTCAGATCAACTAAAAGGACATTATAATAATGGCTTTTCTGGAAATGAATGGATAGCGGATGTTGTTCCTGCTGATAATTATCAATTATATCGTGTTAGAATCGGGGCAGATATTTTACACGATGAAGAAGATATAGATTTATTAAATGGAGAAGATATATCAGGACAAGTAAAACTAAAATTAGAAATGCGTAAATATAGATTAGAAACATTTGCAAATGCAATGGAAAAAATGCCACCGATGAAAAGAAATGCTATTGGAAGAGATGAATTAAATATTTTAAAATCTATTTATGGTGAAATTGGGTTAAAATATACTGATGAAGATAAATTGCTTACGAATAATGCAGATGGTATGTTAACGTATTTAGTAGCAAGGATATTTAAACAAAATGAATTGGATATAGACTTTCAAACAATAAAATATATAAATAGTTTAAAGGAGCAAGCAACGAGTGTTGATTCAATTATTGAAATTTTAAAGAGTGATAAAGTGAAAAATATGCAAGATAAAGTTGCATTTGTAGAAAGAAAGAAGCAACAAGGTGTTTCTTTTGTAACAAGTCGGTTCGATAAAAAAGAAAAAATGTTGGACACTCTCATGTCTATAGTGCTTCTTCGCCAAGATAAAGATAATCAATATAGACAGGAACAAACACAAGTGAATATTTCTGATAATGAAAATAAAATAAGAGAAGATCAAGAGTGGAAAATGATTAAAGAGAGATGCGAATACGATAAATTAGAGCCAGAAAGGCAAAGAATTGTAGAACAACAATTTTATGAAATGATTTGTAAAAGAAAAATGCGAGAAAAAGGTTTTGGCGATATTACAGAAAAGACATTACATTAGTGAAAAAGAATTTTAAAAATGTTTTTTTGCTTTGATTGTTAAAGGAGTTATTATATGAATTTATTAAATAAAATTAAAAGTTGTATTTATGAATGGAAAGAAAATAATAGATATAAAAAAGTTAAGAGATGTAGTTTGCCATATCCTTTTTGGGATAAGAAAAGATATACATTTGAATGGGTGAGATATTCTAAAGATTATAAACATTATTGCGCTGATCCAAGTTTATTTTATTCTATTGGTGAAATTGCAAGAACTGGAGTTACATATCATTATAAGGCAAAGCTTTATGGAAGAGAATTTCCTACCCAAGAGATAAAATATAGATTGATGGTTAGTCATTGCCATAGTTTCGAAGAAGTTGTCAGGGCTTTATATGATTATCCAGAAACATTTTTTATTCCTGATGAATTTTTGGATGAATATAGTAAACAAGAATTGAGTTATTTAAAAGAAGTTAAAAATTATTTGCTTTTAATTAGAGTAAACGATATTAAAGAAAGCAAAGAAAGAAAATTGTTAGATGAAAAATGGGATATTATTTATAATAAAAAACATAAAAATATTAAGGACAAAATTTTTATGATGAACTATTCAAAAAGATGGAAAAAATTAGAGCATGAAGAATATTTGAAAAGATATTCAAATCCAAAGGTTTGGGAATTTTCTTCTGATCGTCATTTAGATATTGATAATGAAAAAGTTGCTAATGCTATAATGAATGGAAAAAAGAATTATAAAATAAATGTTAAATATTCTTTTTCTGAATCGTTTAAAAATCAAAAATATTTAGTTTCCTATGATGGTAAATATTTAGGAATCGTGCAAGTTGTAGATGAAAAAGTAATTAAATTTAAAGATTTAAATGAAGATATGGTAAATTATAAATTAGCAGGTTTTAAAAGCTTTGAAGAATATAAAAATAATATGAAAAAAGAATTTATAGAAGAAGGTAAGATATATAGTGAAGTATTTACAGATGAATCTTTAATTTGTTATGAAAATTTAAAAGTGATAGAAAAATTCAAGTAAAAAACAGTGAAAAAATCACTGCTTTTTTTGACTTATATACTTTTTACATCATTTTCTATATTTTCTTCATTTATTTCAATGGCTTTAATACATTTCTCAAATAATTCGTTTAAGTCCCAACCTAACATTTCACAACCTTTTTTGATAACATCTCTGGAACATCCTCGTGCAAAAGTCTTGTCTTTAAATTTTTTCTTTAAAGTGGCAACTTCCATACCTTGAGCTTTGTGAGATGGTCTCATGTTTATTAAAGATGCAATTATACCAGTTAATTCATCACACGTATATAAAACTTTTTCCATAAAATGAGTTGGTTTAACATCTGTGCATAGTTCATATCCATGACTGCATATAGCATGAATAAGTTCATCACTTGCATCAATTTCTTTTAAAAGTTCAATACATTTAATGCAATGTTCTTCTGGATACATTTCGTAATCAACGTCATGAAGTAGTCCTGCGATACCCCAGAAATCAGGATCATATCCATAATCTTGTGCAATATATCTCATTATTGCTTCCACCATCAAGCCATGTCTAATATGATATTCTTCTTTGTTATATTTTTTTAATAATTCTAATGCTTTTTCTCTATTCATAATTACCTCCGTATTTATTATAACACTCGTAACATTATGTAGTAAACATGCTTTTAAAAATTAAATATTTATTGTATAATTAAAATATCTTAGGAAATGATATGGAAAAAGATGCTATTTATACTATGTTTGTTGTAAAATAATAGAATATAATTGTTAAGAGTTTAGAATCGTGTATGTTTTTAACATTATTAATTATAAAAAAAATAAAAGAAGGTGAAAAAATAATGATTACAATATATTTAATTAGACACTCTCAACCATTTAGGCAATTACTTGGGGAATATAATGCTAATGAAATTGAACAGATAAGAAATGAAAAAAATCCTTTAAGTGTTGATGGAGAAAAATATGCGGAACAAATGAGTAATTATTCTGAATTATTAAATATTGATTTTCTGTATTCATCACACTACGTAAGAGCAATGGCTACTGCAAAATATATTGCAGAGAAAAATAATATTTTATTAAATGTTGATGAAAGATTAGGAGAAAGAAAATTTGGAGTTAATAACATATCAAAATTACCTGAAACATTTTTTGAGGATCAATTTAGAAATTGGAATTATAAGTTACCTAATGGTGAGTCCGCAGACGAGGTTTCCAAAAGAATGAATGAGGTTTTACTTGAAATTCTTTCTAATAATAAAGATAAGAATGTAGCAATTGTGTCGCATGGAACCGCAATAACTACGATGTTAAAAAGATGGTGCGATATTAAATTGAATGAAGAAAATAAATTGGTTGAAATATATTTTAATAATAATCTAGTATTTGATGGTAATTGGGGTTGCCCCGAATTATTCAAATTAAAGTTTGATGATAATAATGAATTGATTAGTATTGAAAATGTAAAATATAACTAGGAGTATTAAATGGAAAAGTTTGTAAAAGTAATGTTTAATTTAACGAGTGGTGCTGATAAAGATTTTGAATATAAAATAGATGAAGTAAACGTAGCAAGTAACTGGAATCCAAATGCTAAAAATGGTAAAGACTTTGGCGGGTTTAACTATTGTAGTGAAGAATGCATTTTAAGATGGCTTCATCGCGGTGATACAATTTATGATGTAATTGTTCCTGATGATGCAGAAAATATAAGACTTGATGGAGCAACAACTTTATATAGAACTAATAAAATTATTATTAGTAATCCAAAGAAAGTAGATGATGAGTTAGCACTTCATTTTTATCAAATATCTAAAATGCCTGAAAAATCATATTATAAAGCATTAGCTGTTGTAAGCATTATGAATTATAAGAAAACTGCTTATGCTATATTTAAAGATAAAATAAATAAAGATAATATTGATGAAGTTTTAGAAGAATGGAATGATTTTATTTCACATGGCAATAAAAACGATCGAAAAGATGTGAATGGTCTTGTTAAAGAAATTGAAAGTTTTTTATATGAAGTTAAATCTGATATATTAATAAGTAGGTTTGTAGATAAAGACCCATTTATTAAAGATTTAAATAATGATAAAGTGATAAATGTAACCGGAGAATCTGGTTCTGGTAAATCTACATATGTAAAAAAATATATAAATGATGATAATTATATCGTTATTGATACAGATTTGATTTTTGAAAATGAAAAAGTAGATAATAAATATATTTTAGAATTAAGAAACCTTTTTAAAGATAAAGCAAAAGATTATATGATTAATAATTTTGATGAATTTTATTTAAATATATTAGATTATTTTAAAGGTATAGATAAAACTATTGTGATAGATTCAGCACAATTTAGAAATATTAGAGATTATTCTATTTTAAAGGGGAAACTAATTGTAATAAGAACAAGTATAGATAATTGTTATAATAGATGTGTTGAAAGATGGAAAGAAAATAATAAGAACTATAATGTTGTAGAATTAGAAAAATATTCCAATAAAAAATCAAATATGTTTAATTGGTATAAATCATTAAATGAGTTTTTAGCGAACATTGAAAACTTGTTTGATAGTTAATTGTTTATTGAAAAAAAGATTGAAATTGGTACGAACTCGAAATTAAAATTTTGAGTTTTTTCTTTTTTGTGCTATATTATAAATGGAGATGATTTTATGAAACCTGGATTAGGTGTTGGTGTTATGATATTAAAGGATAATAAGGTGTTACTTGGCCTTCGTAATCCTGATAAAGTGAAGGCTTCAAGTGAACTTAAAGGAGAAGGCACATGGACTATGCCTGGTGGTAAAGTCGAATTTATGGAAAAGTTAGTGGATGCTGCTAAAAGAGAATTGGAAGAAGAAACTAGTTTAATTGCCAAAGACTTAAAACTAATATGTGTATCTGATGATATGACTGATACAGCTCATTATGTTACGGCAGGATTTTTAGTTAGTTCTTATGAAGGAGAAATTAAAGCCATGGAACCGGAAACTATCTTAGAATGGAAATGGTTTGATATTGATAATTTACCTGAAAATATGTATAAACCTAGTAGAGTTGTAATTGAAAAATATTTAAATGATATTATTTACGAATAAAAAATGCAAATAAATGTTTGCTATTTGTTTAAAATTATGGTATTATATATTTAGGTGGTTATAATGGTTTATTTAAAAGAATTTAATTTGCTTAGTGAAGACTTTGAAAATGGTATATTGATTAATGAACGAAGAAATTATTTTCATAATCAATATCCTTTTAGAATTTTTCCTGATAAAAAATTAGAAAAAATGGATTTTGCAAATATTACAATACTTTATGGCGGCAATGGTTCTGGTAAATCAACAATACTAAATATTATTGCAGAAAAGTTAAATGCTAAAGGATTAAATTTGACTGGGGGAGAAATGTTTCAAACTTATGTAGATTATTGTAAATATGAAACCTCTTTAGAAATACCTGATGAAATTAAAATTATTAAAAGTGATGATGTTTTTGATTATATTTATAATGTTAAAAGAATAAATAACCGGGGATTTAATCGAAGAGAAGCTTTATTAAAAGAATATTTTGAATGTAAGAAGACCTCGATTAGGGATATTAATGATTATCAAAGTATTAAAAATGAGGTAGATGCTAAAAGATTAGGACCATCTGATTTTATTCGGGGAAGAATGCTTAATAAAGATGTTCTTGAACAATCAAATGGTGAATCAGCTTTAATGTATTTTATATCTGAAATTAAAGACAATGGAGTATATTTACTTGATGAACCTGAAAATAGTATGTCAGCTTCAATGCAATTAAAACTTACTAAATTTTTGGAAGAATCAGCACGATTTTTTAATTGTCAATTTATTATTGCTACACATTCACCTTTTATATTGGGAATGGATGGTGCTTCGATATATGATTTAGATAGTGTGCCTGTATCTATGAAGAATTGGTGGGAACTTGAAAATATGAAAATATATTATAATTTTTTCAAAGATAATCATGAAAAATTCGACATAAAATAACATTTCACATTTTCTTCACAATTATTTCACACTTGGTTGGTACTATTGTATGTAGAGGTTTTAGGAAAAATTTGTTTATAAATCATTAACTCTTTTACAAACCTTTCTATAATATAAATTATAGTCTTATAGTTCCTACAATATTAAGTATTAAAGTTTTCTTTTAAAATATAAACGTTTATTGAGTACTTAAGACCTCTATGGTGGATGGAGTTTTTACTTCATCCTTTTATATTGCAATTTAATGATATTTTTGATAAAATTAAGTTGATAGTGGGTGAAGTAAATGGATTACAAAACAACAGTTTTTAATGTTAAAGAATTAAGGCAAGAATTAATACTTATGACTATTAATGAAGTGGTTGAAGCATTAGAATTTAAAGGCTATAATGCTACGAATCAATTAGTAGGCTATCTAATAAGCGGAGATGAAAAATATATAACTACTTTTAATCATTCCAGAGCTAAACTTTGTAAGTTTGATCGTAGTGAAATATTAATGGCAATAATAAATGCCTATATGGGGCGCTAATGAGATATTTAGGACTCGATTTAGGAACAACTTCTCTTGGAGTAGCCATTAGTGATAAAACCAATACTTTAGTAAGCCCACTAACTTTAATTAAATTTAAAAGAGAAGATTATAATGAAGCATTAAATAAATTGTTGGAAATAATAAGGGATAAAAATATTTCAAGAGTAGTTTTAGGACTTCCTAAAAATATGGATAATAGCTTAGGCTTTGCAGCACAAAGAAGTTTAAATTTTAAAAAAATATTGGAAAGAGAAAATATTGAAGTAATACTTGAAGATGAAAGATTAACTACAGTTGAAGCAATTAATATTATGAAAAATAATGGATTAAAAAGAATTAATGAACAAAATAAAACAGATGTATTGTCAGCAGTTTTGATATTAGAATCTTATTTAAAGAGGCAAAATTATGAAAAATAAGTTAGTAATAGATGAAGATATAGATAAAAAAGAATATAGACCTATTGTAAAGATTACGATGGAAGATGAAGAATTTATTATATATACAAAAGATGAAATAAATAAGATCGGGGATGTAATTTGTTATGTATCAAGTTATTGTTATGTAGATGGAAAGCAAGTATTAAAACCAATTAAAGATAAAAGAAAGTTAGAAATACTTGATAATATTTTCTTACAAGTACAAAATTTAATTAATAAAAAGGATTGTGGTAAAGATGAAAAATAAAAAACTATTTATTGTTTTGGGTGTCATTCTAGGTATAATTATAGCACTTATAGCAACTTATTTTATATTACTTACACCAAGTAGTAAGAGTAATAAAGTAATTACATTTACGGTTAAAAAAGGTGATGGTAAAGAAAAGATTGTTGATAATTTAAAAGATGCAAAACTTATTAGAAGTAAATATGCCACAATAATTTATTTGGTAATTTCTGGTAATAAGAACTTACAAGCTGGAACTTATGAATTTAGTAGGGATATGTCTACTCAAAACATTATTAATTCTTTAAATAGTGGTGATGTTATTAAAGAATTTAAACCAAGTGTTAAAGTAACTTTAAAGGAAGGCGTAACTTTAAAAGAATATTTAAAGCTAATTAGTGATGGAACTAATATAGATTTTGATGAGGCAATAAAAAAAGTAAATGATAAAGCTTTTTTAAAAGGCTTAATAGCAGATTATTGGTTTTTAACTGAAGATATACTTGATGATAATATTTATTATGCTTTAGAAGGTTATTTGTTTCCTGAAACATATGAGTTTTATAAAGAAACTACAGTTGAACAAGTGATAAGAAGAATTCTTAATGTAACAAATGAAAAGTTAAGCCCTTTAAAAGAAGAAATAAAGAAAAGTAAATATAGTGTTCATGAAATATTTACAATGGCAAGTATTGCTGAAAAAGAAGCAAATAAATATGAAGATAGAAAGATGGTTACTCAAGTAATAAATAAAAGATTAGAATTAAATATGAGTTTAGGAATGGATGTAACTAGTTATTATGGTGTTCAAAAAAGTATGAAGGAAACTTTAACAAAAGTTGACTTAAATGATGAAAACCCTTATAATACTAGAGTTACTACATTTATTGGGCTTCCTGTTGGACCTATTTGTAATCCATCTATTGGAAGTATTAAGGCTGCACTTGAACCTGCAGATACTGATTATCTTTATTTTGTAGCAGATGTAGATACTGGTAAGGTTTATTTTGCTAAAGATATTGATGGTTTTAATGAATTAGTAAGAAGATATATAAAGTAAAGGTGAATTAAATTGAAAGAACAAATATTAGAAATGGAAAGGTATGCTAACGAAAAAAATGTACCAATCATTGAAAAAAAATCTATTGCATTTATAATGAAATATATTAAAGAAAATAATATAAAAAATGTTTTAGAAATAGGAAGTGCAATTGGTTATTCAGCAATACTTATGGCATCTAGTACACAAGACTGTGTAGTTACAACAATAGAAAGAGATGAAGTAAGATATATGGAATGCCTAAAAAATGTGAAGAAATGTGGCATGGAAAAGAAAATTAATGTTGTTTATCAAGATGCATTAGAGTTAAATTTATCTGATGATTTAAGATATGATTTAATATTTATTGATGCAGCAAAAGGACAATATACTAAATTTTTTGAAAAGTATAAAAATTTCTTAAATCCAAATGGTACCATTATAACAGATAATATTAAATTTCATGGTTATGTTGGTGAATCTAGTAAGTTAGATAAAGGCAATTTAAAAAGCCTAGTGGAAAAAATCGAAAATTATATTGAATTTTTAAAAAATAATACTGAGTTTGATACCAAGTTTTATGATATTGGAGATGGACTTTCAGTAAGTACATGGAAACATGAATAAATTAGTAACTGTAACTAATAAAAATTTTATAAGTAATTTAAAGAAAGAGGATGTAACACTAGTTTATCCTCTTAGATTTTTTTCCGTAGGTTATGAAGAGTATTTTGATATAAAAGATATAAATGATTTTGTCTTAGTAAATAGAATATTAAATGATGATGAAATAAATAAACTGGAAGAAACTTTGTTATTAAGTAATATTAAAGGAATTATGTTTGATGATTTAGGTATTTTAGATGTTGTAAAAGATATTGATATAACTAAGATATTAATATTAGATCATATAAGTAATAATGTTAGCTCAATTAATAGTTATTTAGAATATGTAGATAGTATAGTTGTTTCTAGTGATTTATCTGAAGAAGAAATTAGGAATATAGTTAAAAATGTTAATAAAAAAGTAGTAATATATACATTTGGTTTAAAAGGGCTTATGTTTTCAAGAAGAAATTTATTAGATAATTATGAGATGTATTATAAATTAGATAAAGAAAAAGTAATAGATAGCCATATCAATAATAAATTTTTTAAAGTAATAGAATCTGATTATGGAACTAAAGTTTATGCTTATCCATATTATGACGGAACTAGTTTACTTGATTTAGATAATGTTTTATATTTCTGGTATGATCCCATTCTTTTAGATATAAATAATATAAGAAAAGTATTAAATAATGATTTAAGTAATATAGATTGTAGTAGAATATTTTTAGATAAAAAAACAGTATATAAGGTAGGTGATTTAGATGCCTGAGTTATTAGCACCTGCTGGTGATTTTGAAAAAATGAAGTTTGCTTACCTATATGGAGCTGATGCTATTTATTGTGGGGGACAAAACTTTAGTTTAAGAGCTAATGCTAAGAATTTTAGTTTAGAAGAATTAAAAGAAGCAAGCAGTTATGCTCATAGTTTAGGTAAAAAGATTTATGTAACTGTTAATATTGTGTTTCATGATGAAAATTTAAATGGTTTAGAAGAATATTTAAAATATTTAGATAGTATAAATATTGATGGAATAATCGCTAGTGATATAGTAGTAATTAAAATGTGTCAGAATCTTAATCTTGGCTTGAGTGTTTGCTTATCTACGCAAGCTAGTACCCTAAATAGTAGAGCTGTTAAGTTTTGGCAAAAGTTGGGGGTTACAAGAGTTGTTTTAGCACGTGAGGCATCTCGTAAAGATTTAATTAATATTGCTAAGACAGGTGTTGAAATTGAAACATTTATTCATGGTGCTATGTGTACTTCTTTTAGTGGTAAATGTGTTTTATCAAATTATATGACTAATAGAGATTCCAATCGTGGTGGTTGTGCTCAAGTATGTCGTTGGGAGTTTTCAGTAGATGGAAAGCCTAATTTAACTATTATGCCTAAGGATTTAAACATGGTGCCATTCATAAAAGACCAAATTGATTTAGGTGTTGCATCTTTTAAAATTGAAGGTAGAATGCGTTCAATTTATTATGTATCTACTGTTTTACTAAGTTATCGAAGAATGATTGATGCGGCTTTAAATAATACTTTAACTAAAAAAATGGAGGATTATTATTTAAAAATATTAAATCGTTGTGCAAATCGTGAATCAACTCCTCAATTTTATGATAAATTACCTGGAGTAAACGAAGAATATTGGAATGGAAGAACAGAAGTATCAAATCAAGATTTTTTAGGATTAGTGTTAGACTATGATGAAGTAAATAAAATTGCGACGATTGAAGTAAGAAATTATTTTGAAAGTGGACAAATTGTGCAATTTTTTGGACCAAATCATGAAACATTTGAATATCAAATTAATACAATATATGATGATGAAGATAATATTATAAAAGTATGTAGACATCCAAAGAGTATTATAAAAATGAATGTGGATGATAAACTACAAGTAAATGATATGATGAGGTTAAAAGTATTTGACAAATTAGATGTTTTATAGTATGATTATGAACTGTAAATTGAAATAAAAAAGGAGATTGATTTTTATGAAAAAAGAAAATACATTTATAATGACTGCGGAAGGATTTTTAGAAGCTGAAAACGAATTAAATGAACTTAAAAATGTTCGTCGTCCAGAAGTAATTAAGGCATTAAAAGAAGCAAGAGCTTTAGGAGATTTATCTGAAAATGCCGATTATGATGCTGCTAGAAATGAACAAGCAATAATTGAAGCAAAGATCCAAGAACTAGAATATAAACTTGAACATGCAGAAATAATAGATAATAAAGGAAAGAATGAAGTCAGTTTAGGTTCAACAGTTACAATAAGCTATGATGATGGTGAAGAAGAAGAATATAAAATAGTTGGATCTATGGAAGCTGATCCATTTGAAAATAAAATATCAAATGAATCACCTTTAGGAATAGCTTTACTTAAACATAAAATTGGTGATAGTGTTGAAGTTGCAAGCCCAAATGGTGGTTATACAATAAAAATTGAAAAAATAGCTTAATTCCTGAGAATTTAAGCTTATTTTCTTGTAAATTAGAAGTAATTATATTATAATAAAGTAGTTAGGAAGGAAGTATTTATGAAAAACGTACATGAAGTTGAAATTAAATTAGAAAAAGAATGGGTAGACTCTTTAGATGCCGTATTCAAAAAGAAAAATAAGGAAGTTAAAATCGATGGTTTTAGAAAAGGAATGGCAAGTAAAGAAATTTATTTAAAACATTTTGGAATTGAATCATTATATGCTGATGCTATTGATGCTTGTATAAGTGTTGCTTATAAAAAAGCGTTAGATAGTGAAAAACTAATACCAGTTATTGAACCTCAAGTTGATGTTACTGGAATTAGCGACACAAATGTTATTTTTAAATTTACAATTATTACTAAACCAGAAGTTACTTTAGGAGATTATAAAAACTTAAAAATTAAAAAAGAAGAAGCTAAAGTAACAGATGAAGAAGTAAGTAATGAAATTGAACACATGAGAACTCATATGGCTGATGTTGTTGTTAAAGAAAATGGCACAGTTGTTGAAGGCGATACTGCTGTTATTAGCTTTACTGGAGTTGTAGATGGTAAAGAAGTTGAAGGTGCTAAAGGAGAAAATTATCCATTAGAAATTGGAAGTCATTCATTTATTCCTGGTTTTGAAGAAGGCGTAGTTGGAATGAAAGCTGGAGAAACTAAAGAATTAAATCTTAAATTTCCAGAAAACTATGTTGAAGAATTAAAAGGTAAGGATGTAACATTTACAGTTACAGTAAATGAAGTTAAAACTAGAGTTTTACCAGAAATGAATAAAGAATTCTTTGAAGATTTAGGATATGAAGATGTTAAAGATGAAGCTGGATTAAAAGCTAAAGTTAAAGAAGAATTAACACATGAAAAAGAACATCATTTAGAAGATGAATTCATGGATAAAGTATTAGAAGCTGCTGCTAAAAATATGAAAGTAGAAATTAATCCAGAAATTATTGATGAAGAAGTTCATAGAATGATTAATCAATATGCAGAACAATTAAAAATGCAAGGAATGGATTTTAATGAATTTATGAAAATTACTGGTACTAAAGAAGAAGATTTACATAAACAAATGGAACCAGAAGCTGAAAAACGTGTTAAATATCGTTTTATGTTAGAAGCTATTGCTGAAAAAGAAAATTTAAAATTTACTAAAGAAGAAGTTGAAACTCGAGCTTCAGAAATTGCTGCATCTTATGGTGTTGATAAAGCAGAACTTTTAAAAGCATATGGATCAATGGATGTTATTGAATATGATATGAAAATGCATAAAGCATTAGAAATACTAAAAGAAAATAATTAAAGACCTATATTTGGTCTTTTTTTCTTGACAATTTATATAAATTTATTATAAAATATTCCTTACCTAAGGAGGGGAAAATATGAAAAAGTACGAAGAAGTTAAACAAAGTTTAATTTTAAACGGCTATGATGATGCAAAATTAGATGAACTATCTAGTTTATTTGTTGAAGATTTTCTTGATTCTGAATATGAAAAACTTGGAGAAGCTTTGGATAAGTACATAGCTGCAGTTAGAGATGGACAAATATTACCAAATGAATTTGGAGTTGTTAAATTCGGAGAAATAGTAAGTGATAATGAAGAAGAAAACTCTAAATCTATAGTTGTTTCTACTTTTAGAAATGTTATAACTAATAATTTTAATGAAATGGCTAAAAGAGAGCCTTTACAAGGAGTATTAGTTTCTGGCGGAGCTATGAAACTTCATCCTCTTTTTGCAGCATATGGCGTAAATCCTTACTTTTTTTCTAAAGATATCTTAGCATCATTTGATGATTTTGGTCTTTGCAGTGTTCACCCAACCGGATATGAGTTTGGCTTTATAAGATTATCAGATTTGATTACTTTACTTAATAGTAAAGGTTTAGAAAAAGGTTTCTTGTTAGTTGAAAAAAATAATGGAATGGGATTTGATTTATTAATTGAATATGATAGAATAATGAATCTTGGGAAAAATGATGAATTAACTTTAAAGAGAGTCTAAAAAAAGACTCTTTTTTGAGCCTTATATGATATATGCAATTATACCTGCGATGACACTTGCTACCATGATAAGAAGCATTATCCATACTACGATTTTTTGAGCTTTTTTATTCAAAATATTTCACCACTTTCTTTTTTCTATTAATAATTTATCATATTTGTAATAATTTTGCAATATAATTAAGTGGTGATAATCATGTGGACAAGCCTAAATAAAAAGTTATATGTTTTTATGAGTATAATATTAGTAGTTGGTTTAATTACAGGAATAGTCTTTGTAGTATTACTAGATGAAGCAACAAAGGAAATATTGTTTTTAAATATTAATGAGGTTCTGCAAAATTTTTCTCATGTAAATACAAGTAGCATGATAATACATTTAGTTATACTGTCTAGTTTACTTATTTTAAGTATGTTTTTAATTGGTGGTCCTTTGGTTTTATTTTTTATGTTTTACAATGGCTTTAGTGTTGGCTTCATAGTAAGTAGTTTAACCTGCATTTTTGGCATAAAAGGAATACTGTATGGTTCAATTTATGTAATAATATATAAATTATTGTTTTTAGTTATGCTGATAATTTTTAGTGTTAATTTATTTAAAATAATTAAATGCGTTATTGATGGAATTGTAAATAAGAAAAGTAATAAGGAATCATTAGTTGTTTTTATAAAAAGAAGTATAATATTTATTGGAATAATACTTATACTAGATATAATTTTGTATTTTGTAGGTGGAAAACTAGTAAATCTCTTTAATTTTTTGATTAGTTAGTATATAATAGTTATGTGATGTTTATGGAAAAAGTGATTATTGGAATATCTGGTGGAGTTGATTCTGCAGTTGGAGCTTTACTTTTAATTAAGCAAGGCTATGAAGTTGAAGGATTATTTATGCGTAATTGGGATAGTAATATTAATAATGATTTTTTAGGAAATCCCAATGATTTTAATGATATTTGTCCTCAAGAAAAAGATTATAATGATGCTTTAGAATTATGTAATAAATTAGGTATAAAACTACATAGAATTGATTTTGTTAAGGAATATTGGGACTATGTATTTACATACTTTTTAGAAGAATTAAAAAAAGGAAGAACTCCAAATCCAGATATGTTATGTAATAAATTTATTAAGTTTGATTTGTTTATAAAAGAAGCAAAAAGGCTAGGAGCTAATTATATTGCAACTGGTCATTATGCAAGAATGGAAAACGGTAAACTTAAAAGAAGTGTTGATTTAAATAAAGATCAAACATATTTTTTGGCTGATGTAAAAAGAGAAAGTTTAAAAAATGTTTTATTTCCAGTTGGAGAATACACAAAACCTGAAATTAGAAAAATAGCTGAAGAAAATAACTTAAATGTTGCTCATAAAAAGGATTCTACGGGTATTTGTTTTATTGGAGAAAGAAACTATCAAAAATTCATTGAAAATTATTTGCAACCTAATCCTGGAGATATTATTGATGTATCTACAAAAGAAGTTATTGGTAGACATACGGGCTTAATGAATTATACAATTGGTCAAAGAAGAAATGTAGGTATAAGTGGTAATTTAGAAAGACATTATGTATGTGGTAAGAATGTTAATAATAATATTTTATATGTAGCTTTTGGAGAAGACAATAAATATTTAATGAGTGATGAATGCATTATAGATAATGTTAATTTTATAAGTAACTTAAGACCTACATTTTGTACTGCTAAATTTAGATATAGAGATCAGGATCATGCTGTGGAATTAGAATATTTGGAAAATAATAAGATAAGAGTTAAATACCCTGAAAAAGTAAAAGCGGTAACACCAGGACAAGCATGTGTTTTATATCTCGGGGAAGAATGTCTTGGGTGTGGATTTATTGACGAAATAAAAAATAATGGAGAATTTTTATGGTATTTACATAACTAAACTTGATTTTTAATGTTAAGTTATGTATAATAAAGGTGTAAAATTAAAGAAGGTAGTGATTAAAATATGGATAGATTAAATGAATTATTACAAGAATTAGGGTTATCTAAAGTAAAGCTAGCTAAATATTTAGGTGTAAGTCGTCAGATGGTATATAACTATTTAGTTTTAGATAGCTTAGATAAATGGCCAAAAGAAAAGAAAGTATTGTTATTACAACTTTTAGATATTAAAGATGGAAGTAAAAAAAGCATTGAAAGTATTGTGGTTGATACTGATTATTTGATGGAAGTAGAAAAAAGACTTAATACTGCTATTAAACAAACTAATAGTATTGAGTCTGTAATCGATATGAATGGATTAACAAAAGAAAATAAACAATTATTAAATGATTTTATATTTTTATTAAAAGAAAAATTAGAAGATAATGAGTCAGAAGAAACTGCAGCAATAAAATATATGTATTATATGCTTCAATCAATGGATAATGTTCCAGAAATAAAATATATAATGGGATATATGGCAAAATCTAATTGCTTTATTAAACCAGATGAATATAAGTTTGATGAAGATAAACAGTTTATTTTTGAAGGAATTTTATATTCAGCTTTAACATTATATAATAATGGTGGAGCATCAAAGAGTAAACTTGCGGAAAGTCATAAAAGATTCATTACTGAAATAGAACAAAAAAATGAAGAAAAATTAACCAGAACACAACAACTTAGTACGGTTAAAATTCAAGCTTTAAGAGAACTTGGATATAATGATATTAATACTGAAAATGCAGCAGAAGTATTCGAAAAAATGGCAGAAATACAAACTAGAAAGGTATAGTGAAAATGAAGAAGAAAAATCTTGTGCTTTTATTAAGTGGAATTGTTGTTATCCTTGTTGGTGTGGTAATATCTTTCTTTATAAAAAATGGGATTCCTGTTAATGCAAATGGTAAAACTGTTAAAGAACTATATTCTTATATTGGTAATAGTGATTTAGAAAAATGCGGGGGATTAGTGTTTTATAATGATAGTAAAGTTGATTATAATAGTTTAAGTAATGATACTAAAATTTGTTTAGCTTATACTCAAGTAAAAAAAGAAGTTAAAGAAGAAATAAAACTTGATAAAAATAAAAAAGGTAATATATGTACTTTAAGCAAAGGCCTTATATTTGCAACAGATAATTATGAAGATAAGATTTGTACCTTAAGCAAAACAAATAAAGATCTAGTAAATGAAAATTACAAAAAAATATTTGGTAAAGAAATAGATACTTATGATAAATTTCAATTAGATAATATAACAGTTTGTTATTTAAATGATGACTCGTATTATTGTGGATTATCTGAAGAATATACTTATACAATCGGAGCTGAACCACATACTTATAGAGCAATAAAAGATTCTTTTAAAAAGAATGATGAAATAATTATTTATGATTACTTTTTAAAAGTTATTAATAATGAATGTTATACAAGTTATGTTAAAGATAGTAAAAATGATAAGTGCACTAAAGCATTAGAAAATAATAAAAATGTAGAATATAAATTTTTGAAAAAAAATGGAACTAAGTATAAACATATATTTAAAAAAGATAATAATGTATATTATTGGGTTTCTAGTGAAAAAATAAATTAAATTACCTTGAGTTAAAAGAAAAGTGTAGTCCGAAGTTTATAAGTAATAACTAACTTATCAATATCTGAGATAAATAAGTTAAAAATTAACTAATAATTAAATTAAGATAATGTTTAAAAAAATGTTATCTTTTTATATGCATAAATGTTATAATATTTATGTATGAATAAATGAGGTATTTTATGAATTTAATAATTACTAATGAATTTAATAAAATGGATATATTAAAAAAATTAACTAATGAAAAGAAGTTTAACAATTATAAATTTTATAG
>ERZ780148.1282-NODE-1282-length-17466-cov-10.544139_pt1 | contig 17466 bp, 18 predicted proteins | sample MGYA00510984_ERZ780148 | MGnify/ENA primary metagenome ERZ780148 (study PRJEB29588, sample SAMEA2160902) | human gut metagenome | biome: human gut; feature: human-associated habitat; material: faeces | place: Denmark | collected 2008/2010 ...
TAATCTTTAATAAGATTTTGATATTTTATTTCTTCTTCATACGGAACTAATATCTTAACAAATTCTTTTAGATACTTATTATCAAATAATCTTAACAATCCAGCTTTTTTTAATCCTTTATCTATTTTAATAACATATTTATCCATTTCTCTATTACTTATTAGTTCTTCAAGTACTTTACTTGCTAATATGTCATATGATATTTCTTGAATTTTATTTTCATAATCCTTCAATACCCCTTTTACTAAAGATTCATCAAATTCTTCTAGACCAGGTATTTCATAACTAAATTTAACTTCATAATATGTTGGATTATTACTAATCATTTTGTATTCATTTCGATAATTTGGATTATTGAATCCTTCGATTATTTTTTTATCTTCGGCACAATTTTTCTTTATGGCTTCAAATAAATCATTTATAAAATACTTGTTATCTTTTACTATTAATAATTTTGTTTTTCTTAAATATCCTAATAAATATTTAAACTTATTTTTAGTATCTTGATAGTCACCATCTACAACATTACAAGCAAAATCTACATAACATGCAGTACAAATTATTACTGACAATAAAAAAGTTTCATTTTTCAAAGTTTTAATTAAATTCATTTTGTCATGTAATCTGTAATATTCTATAATAGCTTTTAATATAAAATTTATATTATCATTGGAATATTCTATAGGATTATCTTTGTGTTTATTATTTTGGAAATAATAAGCATCCCCATATATTTCGATTATTTCTTTAGCAAAACTCACAAATTCTTTTTTTGTTTGCCACATTTTATTATTATCAATACTAATTATTGATTCTAGTATCTTTGCGTACTCAAGTAGGTCTTTTTCTTTTTTTATCACATACTTATCTATAACACTTAAGCTCACAATTCGTCTCACCAACCTATTCTTTATAAATTATACCAAAATAAAAATTACATTGCAATAAGACTTGTCAAATTTCTAAAAAATTATTGCCATTATATCTTTTTTAGGTTAAAATAATAATAGGAAGAAGGTATAATGATGGGTGCAAATATAAATGATTTAGATTACACTGTTAGTGCAATGTTTAACAATGATGGAACTCGAAGAGAGACTTCAAATAAGACTAACGACAGAATTGCTAGAGATGATGAGGCATATAATTTAAGTGTTGGTAGACCTCCGGTTAAAAATACAAGAAGTAAAAAAAGAAAACCTTCTGGTATAAAAGACATTGGCAAAAAAATAATTATTATGGTTGCTTTAGGAGCTGGTTTAACGGTTGGTATTCATGAATTAAAACAAGCTATGGAAGTTGGAGAAAATGCTAATGAAATTAAAGATACATTAGCAACGGCTGTTAGTGCAAATACATCTGTTGATGGTTATAATCATGCTGAACAAAGGCCTTACTGGTGGTATGATATGAACCAAATGGCAAGTGATGTATTAAATAATAATAAAGAATATGATATTGATACCAGAATATATGGATGTTTTAGAGCTTTAAATGAATATGATAAAACTGCACATATGAATGAGTTATTTTCAAAAATGTCTAGACTAATTGCAGATGAACCAGGAAAATATACAGAAGATGAAATAAGATCGGCACTACATAGTTCTTTTCAAGAATATTTAGATAGTAAAAGTATTACTTTAGATGAATATGAATCTATAATGGAAAAAGTTATTAAAGAATATGCCAAAGAAGATATTAGTCAAGAAAAAATAAATGATTTATTAGGTCAATTAAATGGTTCTAGAGATGGAGGTTCAAGATGAGTGAAGAATTAGAAACAATTACACTAGATGATGGGTTAGATTATATTGTAACTGATGAATTTGAAATTGATGGAGTAAAATATATTTATTTATCAAATGAAAATGACATTGCATCATTTTGTATAAGAAAAATGAATATTATAAATGGTAATGAATATTTGGTGGGTTTGAACGATAGAAATGAATTTAACATGGCTTTAGAAAAATTTTTAGAAAGAAATCAAAATGATTAAAGATCTCAAAAAAATTTGAGATCTTTTTTATCTGTCTAATTCAATAGTTAATGTCATATTATTTATATCTAGGATAGTATTTTCTTCAATACTTTGATTTATTACATAGCCATACCCAGAATATTCTAGATTTAAACCTATTAGATTACAATAAGTTTTTACTTCGCTTAAGCTCCACCCTTTTAAGTTTTCCATCTTTATTTCCTTATTATTTGTTAAAAGAAATAATTTTTCTCCGGATAAAAGGGTTTTATTTTTCAAAGGATACTGATTAATAATATATTTACCATTACCAATTGTAATTATATTTATTTTTTTATTTTTTAATTCTTCAAGAGTGGTATCTAGATTTTTACTTATATAATTATCTAGTTTAATGATTTTTGAAGGATCGGCATCACTTTTAGATTCAGTAAGTTTTGCGTAGCTTGCAATTTCTTCAATTGCGGTTGTTATAACTTTAGCCCATGAACCTAAATTTGTTTCAGGTTTTTTACCCGCTACATAAACAATATATTTTGGATCATCAGCTGGAAAAATACCTGCGAATGATTTAATGTAATCGTAAGTCCCAGTTAAGTAACCACCTTTAGGTGATGCAATTTGAGCTGTTCCTGTTTTACCCATTATACTTACATTATTAACTTGCCAATACTTATTTATATCAATTACTTTTTTCATTATTTCATGCATTTTATTTACGGTATTAGTTGAATATACTTTTTTTACTACTTGTCTTTCTCCTTGATAGGTGATATTACCATTTTGGTCGACGACTTTATCTACGATATATGGTTTTATTACTGTTCCATCATTAGTCATGGCACTTAAAGCTTGAAGCATTTGAATAGCTGTTACACTAACCCCTTGACCAAAAGATGCTGTTGCAAGTTCTGATTGGTAGACCATTTCAATATCACCAACTGCTTCATTAGATAACTCTATACCTGTTTTTTTACCAAAACCTAAATTATTATAATATTCTGATAATTTATCTACACCAAGACGCAAAGCAAGCGTTGTTGCTGCAACATTTGAAGATCTGGCAAAGCCTTCATCAAAAGAAATTGTTCCCCAGCCTTTTCTTTCCGAGTCACGAATAACTGTACCATCATCCAGTGTATATGAACCCGATTTGAATGTTTCTTCACCATCATATTTTCCTTCTTCAATTGCTGATGCAAAGGAAAATACTTTCATGACTGATCCTGGTTCATATTGATAACTTAGTAAAGGGTTCATATATTCTTTAATTGTATTTGTATCATTTGGGTTAAAGTTTGGATTTGTGGCACTTGCTACGATTGCTCCAGTTTTAGCATCCATTACGGTAAATACTGCCCAGTCAGTATTAAATTTTTCCTTCATACTAGAAACAGCTTTTTCAGCTATAAGTTGAATGCTACTATCAATGGTTAAATATATATCAGAGCCATCTTTAGCTTTTTTAGTATCTTCGTTTGTATTAGGAATCTTATAATTACTTGATGTATATTTTAAATATTTTGTATATCCATTTGTTCCTGATAATATATCATCATAATAACCTTCAATACCTAGTTCACCAGATATTTTACCATCATCTAAAACTTTGGCATAACCCACGATATATGAAGCAAACGTCGATTTATTATAATATCTTTTTTTAGAATTTTTGATAAAATCTATACCGGGTAACTCTAATTTTTCTATTCTTGCTTTTACTACTTCAGTTATTCCATAGCCACCAGGTCTTAATTCCACTTGATATAAATTTTTATTAAGAAGTTCTATTAATTTTTCTTCAGTCATATTTAATATTGGCGCTAATTCTTTAGCAGTTTTTTCTTTATCTTCAACATTAGTTTTTTTAGAATTTAAATACGCTATTACAGTGTAAGAATTTACTGTACTTGCTAGTTCTTCGCCATTAACATCATAGATACTTCCCCGATCAGCATAAAGTGTTTTTTTAACGGTAGTTATACTTGCTGATTTATCTTTTAAATTTATTCCATCTACTTTATCACTTAAAACGACATATGATAATTTACATATTATTGCCACAAATAAAAAAGCAACAATTAAAATAATAAACTTTGATATTTTAACTGTTACTTTTTTTTTCATACTATTATCTCCTTATTCTCCGACTGATTTAATATTACTATTATTATACGATAATCCATGATTTTCCGCAATAGATTGAATATTTTCTAAACTTGCTAATTCATCTATTTGCATTGAAAGGCCTTGATTTACTAGTTCTTGACGTTCAATATTTTTAGTAATTTTTTCTACTTCATTATTTGTTTCAGATAATAAAGATGAAGTAAAAACATTAAATATTGGAATTGCCAAAAGTAAGAAAACTAATAATGCATACATCATTTTTTCTCCCTTTAATAATTTTACCTTTTTACTCTTTTTCGTCATGTAATCAAATCCTTTCAATTATTCTTAATTTTGCACTTCTACTTCTTGAATTTTCTTCTAATTCTTTTTGGCTTGGAAGTATTGGTTTTTTATTTACTAACTTTATTAAAGGTTTGTATTCTTCAGGAATATCTTTTAAACCTTTAACAAGGGGATCAATATCACTATATTTTTTAAATATATTTTTAACAATTCTATCTTCTAGAGAATGAAATGTTATAACTGCTATTCTTCCACCTTTTTTTAGTCTTTTTATAGCTTTGGGAAGAATATCTTCTAATACTGTTAATTCTTTATTAACTTCAATCCTTAATGCTTGAAATATTTTTCTTTCAGGATGATTTTTATAAAAGTAGTTGGCACCAGTAGCATTTTTTATTATTTCTACTAGTTCTAAAGTACTTGAAATATTCTTACTTTCTTTTTTTATATTTTTGGCAATTACTCTACTTAACTTCTCTTCACCATATTTAAAAAATATTTCTGTTAGTTCATTTTCACTATATTCATTTATTATGTCTTTAGCACTTTTTCCTTCACTAGACATTCTCATATCTAATGGACCATCATGCATAAATGAAAACCCTCTTTTTTCATCATCTATTTGAGGTGATGAAAAACCTAAATCAAATATAATACCATCAACTTCTTTAATGCCTATCTTTTCAAACGTTTCATCCATATTTACAAAGTTGGTATTAAATATTTTAAAATTATTACCTATTTCTGTTAATACGTTAGTAGAATATTTTACAGCTTTTTCATCTTGATCAAAACCGTAAAGAAATCCATTTGGTATTTGCTTTAATATTTCTTTAGAATCTCCGGCATAACCAATCGTAGCATCAACATATATTTTCCCATCTTGAATATTTAAGCCTTCAAGCAATTCTTCTTTTAGTACACTATAATGCATCTTTATCACCATCAAATAAATTTTCTGCGATATCTTCAATTATATCACTATTATCACTCATGAAATCTTCGAACGCTTTACTATCCCAAATTTCCAAATGGTCATTAACGCCGATTATGATACATTCTTTTGCTAAACCGGCGTAACTAACCAATGGGGAGGTAATACTTATTCGACCACTTTTGTCGAACTCGCAGGCAGTAGCCCCCGAATAGAAGAATCGAGTGAAGGTCCGAGTGACTTTTTTAGTGAAAGGTAGAGTATCTAATTTGCTAACTAATTTGTTCCATTCTGCTTTTGAGTAAACATATAAACATTTTTCAATGCCACGAGTTAGAATAAATTCTTCACCCAGGTCTTCTCGAAGCTTGGTTGGAATAACTAGTCGGCCTTTATCATCGATATTATGATGATATTCACCCAGTAACATACTATCCCCCACTTTCTCCCACAGTTTACCACTGTCCTATATATATACTATCAAAAGACACAAAAAAAGTAAATATTAAATATCTACTTTTTAAAATTATTTTTAATGATTTACAGTTGTTTACATTTTTAGTGTAAAACTAACTTGCAATAATATAAGGATTATCTAAAGATCCATTTCCATCTACAAGATAAACACTTGAGTTCAAATATAATACTGGACTAACTCCAAAATTACCTATAGCATCTCTAGCAGCTATTTTTCCTTCTCTGCTTATGGATATGGTTTGTGTTGCATTTGTTGTGTATTGCGTTAATGTTAAGTCAAAACTTCTACCAGATAACCAACTGGCACCAGCACATGCAGCAGTAATATATTCACTTAGTAAAGTCGTTCTAGCACAGTTGCTTTCTAAGGCTGAGTAACCAAAATCACTCGGATACATTAGTCCTATATATCCTGTTGTAGTTGTTGGATTAGAACCGTTAACAGTAGTTCCTCTTTCATATGTATAGAAATTATTTGCTGTGACTGCTATGGAATTGTAACCACCTAAATGCCATGTCACACTTTGTATAAGATTTCTGTAATATGATTGAATCCCATTTTTTGTGTAATTACAATTTGATGTAACCGTATTTGAATAGCCATAACATTTACCACTATTTGTACCATCTGTTGCTTTATAATAGTAATCATTTAAAAGACTTTTTAAACTTGAAGTACTCCAATTATTTGTGCCTGCACTATCCCAAGTTTGATAACCTATTTGTTTGTCTCTTATAATTTTAACCAAGCTTTTTCCTGCTTGCCCATGGGTGGCACTATCAAATACCCCGATTATTCGCCAATATTCATTGTTGAACCAAATATAATTATTTGGATTTTTTCCTTCATATCTATATCCATTTTCGTTTATCACTTTTCCAGTTCCTTGGCTTTTACCGACTAGGCTAATTACATAATCAGATAGTAATGTTTTTGTAGTTATAGAAGTAAAATCAATATCACAACTAGTACTAGTGCCCAGCATATCTTCTATTGATAATTTCCATTCGTCATATAACCATTTTCCTACAGCATTATTGCATTCAACTTGCACTTTATAACTACCCCTGGCAGGAAATGAAGAAGTTTTTTCTCCGTCAAGAGAAATTGCATAAGTTACATTATTATCTTGCAAGCTTATATTATTATTTGTATTATAAATGTAGCCAATAACGCATAATAAAAATATAATACAAATGCTTGTCAATTTAATCTTTTTGTTCATATTAGCCTCCTATTACATTCCAATTATGTATGGTGAATCGATACTTCCAGTACCACTAACTTTATATACTGTTGAATCAAGATATACTACTGGTCTAATTCCGTTACCAGACTTGGCATAATAACGATCAGCAAAACCATAATTATCTATGTAATAGACATAATTAGCTGTTCCACCAGGGGTAATTGTCCACTCAATTCCTTTTCCATATAACCAACTGCTACCTGAACAGCCATTGCTTCTATAAGAACTTACATTTGTTGTTCTTGCACAACTACTAGCTAGTGCTGAATAACCATAATCACTTGGGTACATTAAGCCAATATAACCAGTTGTGCTTGTAGGAGCCGGTGAAACTACATTACTTCCTCTTTCATATCCATATAAAGCATCGGTAGTAACATTATATGTTGTGTGTCCACCCAAATACCATGTTACATTTGCTATCATTTTTCTATATTTATCTTGAATTCCTATTTTAGTATAATTACAATTATTAGTTATTACATTTGAATAATTATAGCAATATCCAGACTCAGTTCCGTTTGTTGCATTATAATAATTTTCATTTAATAAACTTCTTAGTGATGATGTTGTCCAGTTGCTACTATTGTTTTTATCAAAAGCTAAACCAGGTAACAATTCTTCTCTTATAATTTTAACTAAATTTTTACCACTTTGGCCATGTGAAGTATTATCAAATACCCCAATTATACGCCAATATTCATTATTGAACCATACATAGTTATTTGGGTTTTTACCCTCATATCTATATCCTTTTTCATTTACTACTTGGCCTGTTCCTTGTGTTGTTCCAGAAAGTCCAATAATATATGTTGCAAGGTTAGTTTTTGATGTACTATCAGTATAATTTAAACTGCATGTTATATGGTCACTACTCATTGCTGAAATTTCTATTCTATTATATTGTTGGTTATATAATGTTGTACTATTATCACAAGTTAAACTGCCTAACTTACCATAGGTTGTGGGATTATTACTAATATTTATCATAACATCGGAATTAAGCGCATCAAAATAAGCATAGCATTTATCTTCACTATTACCCACTAAATTAACTATTTTTTTATCAGAATCCCAAGAAAGTTCTCCACCGTTTTTGCAACCAGATAATTCACTATTAAATTTGTAACCATCTGTTGGCCATGAATCGGATGTATATTCTTTATAAACTTGAGTCTTTTTACCAGTTTCCACCATTATAGCTAATATATTTTGTTTTTTTATTTGTCTCGTATTTTCTAAAATTTCTTCATCTTTCGGAGGTAAACACAAAACAATTGTTAAAACTATTATTAAAAATGATAAAACATATATTATTTTTCGTTTCATGCAATAACCATCTTTCTTATTCTTTATTTAAATTACTCTACTATTTAATTTTACTATATTATTTTTATAATGTAAATATACAAACGCGCAAAACTTAAATTTCTAACGAAATTCAAATAACTGTGTTACCTTCACAATAACGCTTTTCTGTTTCATTGAAACCTTGGGTTTCTCCACAGACCAATTTCGGACGATCGCCTCTGCTTATATCCATAATCTAATCAAAACATTTGCTTAGCCATATTTCAAGGCTTTTATTTGCAGAGAAAGTATAACTTTCCTAATATATAAAAAGCAATATGGTTTGCATATTACTTTTACATTTTTACTTTTTCTTATCTTCTTTAATTACTTCTTTTAAGGTTGTTCCAAATGTTGCCACCCCTTGCAAGTCAGCAGGAACTATAATTTTAGTTGATTTACCATTGGCAATATTTTCTAAAGCTTCATATGATTTTAAACGAATTACTGATTCATCAGCTCCGGCTTCTTTTAAAAGTTCAATTCCTTTAGCTTCAGCTTCTTTAATTTTAATCATAGCTTCCGCTTTACCTTCAGCAACTTTTATTTCACTCATCATTTGTGCTTCTGCTCTTAAAATAGCACTTTCTTTTTCACCTTCAGCAATTAAGATACTCGATTTCTTTTCTCCTTCAGCTTGAAGTATTTTTTCTCTTCTTTCGCGTTCAGCACGCATTTGCTTTTCCATTGCTTCTTGAATATCTCTAGGTGGTAAAATATTTTTAACTTCCACTCTATTTACTTTAATTCCCCATGGATCTGTTGCTTCATCTAATATAGCTCTCATTTTAGTATTAATAATATCTCTACTTGTAAGAGTTTGATCAAGTTCTAATTCACCAATTATATTTCTTAGAGTTGTTGCTGTAAGAGATTCAATAGCACTTACTGGATAATCTACTCCATAAGTATAAAGTTTTGCATCTGTTATTTGAAAATATACAACGGTATCTATTTGCATTGTTACATTATCTTTTGTTATCACTGGTTGAGGTGCAAAATCTTTAACAATTTCTTTTAATGTTACCTTATTTGATATAGAATCTATAAAAGGTATTTTAAAATGTGGTCCATGTTGCCATGTTGTATGATATGACCCAAGTCTTTCAATTACATAACATTTTGATTGAGGTACAATCTTAATATTAGGTATAATGATGATTACTATTATAATTAAAATAGCTATTAATATTTGTGGCATTACTTTTCACTCTCCTTTTCTACTATTAGCTTAACGCCATCAATTTTTAAAATTTTAACCCTATCGCCTTTTAAACATTTTTCTTTAGATATAGCACTCCATCTTTTACCATCCACTTTTACTTCACCGACTTCATTTTTCTTTATATCTTCGGTAACGATGGCAGAATCTCCGATGATACGATCTAAGTTTGTTTTTTCATTGTCTTTGCTTCTTAATTTATTTACTATAGGCCTTGATAAAACTAATAAAAATATTCCCAGCAAAATAAATACTGTTGTAATTATAGCGGTATCTTCAATAAAAAATGATAAAATCATTGCTACTATACCACTTGCTACAAACCAAATTGAAACTAAGCTAACTGTTGCTATTTCTATAAAACTTAAGACGATTACTAAAACTAGCCAAAAAATCCAATTCATAAAAACTTCCTTTCATTTTTATTATACTATAAATTTATGCAGAAAAAAAGAAACTTTTTTCAGTTTCTTTTGAATTATGACTAAAATTCTTCAGGAATACTATCTACTAGTTTTCCTACTTCTTTAGTAAATAACTCAACGAGTCTAGCTTGAAGATTTGGATCTGCAACAGCTTCAACATAGTTTTCGTTATTTTCAATTATTTCTTTAAAAATTACATATTCATCACTTGGTTCTTCGTCTTCATTAAGAACTACTGATAAAAAGTAGTTATCTGTTTCAAAATTGACTTTTTCAAGTAATAAACAATTTACATCATTATCAAGAGTTATCACACTATCAACTGTCATATTATCTTCCTCCCTTGCTTTCTTCTTGTCCAAGCGGATATACTTCACCATTTATATTAGGTAATACAGGGGCTTGTTCTGGTTCTGCAAATATTTCATTTATTCTTTTATTAAATACTTCTTCAAAATTTTGGCTTTCACTAGGAGTATCTAATGTTTCTTCTTTTTGTTCTTCAACTACTGGTTCAGGTTTAACAGGAGTTTCAACTGGTTGTTCTTCTTGAGGTTCGGCATTTTTTCTTTCTTTAGCTTGTTTTAAATTTTTAAACAAATTCTTTCCTTTAGTAATTAAAGCGTCAATTGCCGCTAATCCCCAAACATCTTCTTCAAAATTAGGATCATTTTCTCTTTTATCTTGATTTTCTTTATCAACCATTCCATTTGCTGCCATTTTATTGTATATCTTTTGTCCAATTGCGCCGATACTAGCTCCCACTGCTGCTATTGGAAGTAAAGGTGATACTCCTACACCAGCTGCAATTCCTAAAACTACACCTAATCCTGTAAAGCCTAGGACTGATTTAACATATGGTGCAACAACAGCACGACGAATTTTTTTAACTTTATATTTTTTACCAGGTTCTACTCTTCTTGTTTCTTTACTAGATTTTGTTGGTTCAACAAGTTCTTCTTGTTTAGAAGGTTCATCTGCTGTTTTAATTTTTTCTTTAACTTTAACTGGTAAACTAATATATGGTGTTTTATCATCAACTTTATTATTTATACCAAGTACTTTATCATAACTAAATCCTTTTGGTAATACAAGTTTACTTTCACCATCATAAATAATACCATCAATAAATCCTTTTTCATCTGTAGATATTTCAAGATGAGAATTTAATAATTTCATTTCTTTAGCTAATTCTTCAATAGTAGTGATAGTTACTGTTTTAGCTGTTTTTTCAGGTTCTGCAACTGGTTCTAGAGGTTGTGGAGTTGGACTTGGTGTTGGTTTCACAGGTTCAACAACTGGAGATTCTTCTACTACTTCATCTAATTTTTCTGTTTTATCTAAATCATTAATTTTAGCTTCTAATTCTTCTACTTTCTTTTCAATTTCTTCTTTAGATGATTCACTTTTTTTGAAACCAATTTGATGTAAAATTTCATTATATTTAGCTTCATATGAAAGGTATTCATTTCTAAATCTAATTAAAACATCTCTTAATTCACGAATTGTGGCACCTAACTTGTCTCTAGTTTCTGGATCAGCAATTGCTAAATTTTTGCTTAAACTATCTAAATTATTGATATTTAATCTACATGTTTCTAAAAATGCACCTTTATCTATACCTTTAAGTGCTAAATTTAAAAATTCTTCAGATTTTTTTTCTTGTTTATTTCTAACTTCAATATATTCTTTTACTGCGTCAGATCTATCCCCGTATAGAGCGTTCGCTTCTGCTAATCTTAGTGTTTTTTCTAACGGAGATAAATTTTTATCTAATTTAATACCTACCCTTTGTTTTTGAGCTTCTTTTCTTAAAGCCTCATTATCAGCAAGGATTTCATTGCTAGTGTTAAAAGACTTATATGCCCCAACGAAATCACTAAAGCCTCTAAATTGTTCTTTAATGCCATTTAAACAGTTTAAAAATTCAGAATTTTGAGTATTTGTCCTGAAATAAGTGTCACTATATAAAACACTTTCAACATTTTTGATTTTTTCGAAAAAGTCATTTACAAAATTTCCAAAATCCTCACTACGATTCATTTTTTCATTTAAACTTTCAATTTCTGTTAAACAAGAAATTAAGGTTCCACTTTTACGAGCATCTTCAAAATTGTTCAACAAAAATTCGTCTGGTTCTAAATTGTTCTTTAACCCCATAACAAGGCCTTGATACATATATTTTTTTGCTTCATCTGTCATAACATATCTTCCCTTCTCTATATTATATATAATATCATGTATAATAATAAATTGCAAGAAAAAAACGCAATGTAAAAACTACATTGCATAAATTTCTTATTCTTCTTCGTTTGCAACATTAATTACAGTTTTACCATTGTAATTTCCGCATTTAGTACATGCTCTATGTGGTCTTAGTGTTGCACCACATTTTGAACATTTTGTTAATGCTCCAACTTCTTTCTTTAAATGAGTTCTACGCATTCTTTTTTTTGTCTTACTTGTTCTTCTAAAAGGAACTGCCATGTTTATTCACCACCTTTAAATAATTCGTTTAATTTTTCGAATCTTGGATCTACCCCATCATCTTTTTTTTCACTATTTAATTCCCAACCTTTACCTTTTAAATGGACACCAGTTGTGTTTGTAACCCTAATGGGAACTTCCAATACAATATTTTCCCATAAAAATTCAATTATATCAAGTATATTTTGACTTTTTTCAAAATATTTTGTTAAATTTTCATCATTTTCTTCTAAAATCTCATCAATTTGGAATGAAAACGGATATTTAATCGGTTCATTTGTTACTGCATCAATTAATTCCATATCACCATTTACATCTAGATTAATTTGTATTTCATCTGCTGCATTATATTTTATAATACCATTTACTTTTACTTCGTCTAATCCTTTAATGCTAGTATTTTCATAAAAATTTTCGGGTATTAAAAATGTATCATTTATTTTAATGGGTAATAAATTTAAATTTAATTTCATTACTTCACCTTCCAAATGTATAAATATTTATTATTAAATTCTTTTATTTCTTTTCCTTCTTCTAAATCTATTATAACATACTTTTCGTTATCATCTAATATTAAATTCATATAATAATAATTATCGTTTATATTTATACTTTTTTCTACATCATAACCATCAATATAATATACTTTAGAAGATGCTCTTCTAGTTAATAGAGAAAATGTTTTAATTCCTTCATTATCTTTAAATATAAAAGATTCATCTTTTGTATCTACATATGTAAATGGTTCTTCAATATATTCAGAAACATTAATTTTTTCTGAAGTATCAATTTTATAAACTATATATTCATCATTTATTATTGTGTATATATAGTTATTATTAACACTTATTAATTTTACTTGATCATCAACTGCTTTTTCTATGATTTTATTTGTTTCTTTATTATTTAAATTAAATTCATATATACCATCTTCTAATACATAATATACTTTATTATCATGTAACAAACATTCATAATCGATTGCTTTATCGGTTATGTTTTTTATTTCTTCACTGTTATATTTTCTATAATTTATTATTCTATCTTCTTTAGTTACAATATAATCTTTACTTAATAATACTTTGTATTTATTACTATAATTACTATCTATTTCATAGAAATAAAATTCCTTGGTCTTCTTGTCATATCTTAATTCATTAGCTGCATCGGAATATATAACTAATTTCCCATCTTTATCTATCATATCTTCAACATTATAAAATGTTCTAACATTTAAGTATTCTTCTTCATTACCACTAATACCATACAACTTATAAATTCCATCTTTATCCATTGTTATACCAAAATATTCATATTTTTCTGGATATGCATCATTTCTTCTTTCATCATTTTGATTTTCATGTCTAGATTTTATATAGTTTGAGAGTAAAGCTAGTAATATTACTATTATAATAATAGCAAAAATGGCAATTATTCCAATTATTAATCTTTTTCTTTTTTCTGGTAACATTATAATACCCTCCTAAACATTTTTTCTAATTCATAATTAGTAAATTTCATTATTGATGGTCTTCCATGACAGCAATTATACGGATTATCACACTTTACTAAATCATCAAGTAATTTTTCCATTTCTATCATACTTAAGTGTTCATTTGCTTTAACACTCATTTTACAACTAACCATTTTAGCTAAACTATCTAAGAATTTATCTTTATTAAAGTTTTTGCTTGAGTCTATTACTAAATCAATTATATATTTTAAATTATCTCCTTCATAATTACTTTTAAGCCATGTTGGATGACTTTTTATAATTACTGTATTTATACCAAATTCTTCAATCTTAAACCCTAACTCTTCTAAAATACTTTTTTTATCCATGAAAGCTAAATAATCACTTGTGGATAATTCAAATTTCATAGGTACTAACATATCTATAATGCTTATACTTTCTTCTTGAAACATCTTTGTAATCATTTCATAATTTACTCTTTCATGGGCAGCATGTTGGTCTAATATAAACATTCCATCTTCATTTTCCGCGATGATATAAGTGCCATGTACTTGTCCAACTGGATAAAGTTTTAAGCTCTTAAACTCTTCATTTTTTACAGGCTCAATATTTTCGCTACCAATATCTAATGCTGTTTGAACTATAACAGAAGCATCACTTTCTTCTTTAGTCTCAATATCGGGAGTCTTTATACTTAAATCTATAAAATTATCTTTTATCTTATTATTTTCTTCATCCATTATAGCATCAGGAATAAGCAAATTATTATATAATACTTTTTTAATATTTTGATAAAGTAAATCTGTTAATACTTCCATTTTACTCATCTTTATATCCTGTTTTGTTGGATGAATGTTTACATCTACAAGAGTTGGATCTGTTTCAATATTTATAACTACGATTGGATAAAAACCTTCATGCTTATAAGTATTATAAGCATCATTTATAGCTCTATTTATTTCAATATTTTTGACAATTCTACCATTTACAAAAGTATTAAAATGATTTCTATTTTTCTTTAAAATGCTTGGCTTTGAAACATATCCTGTAACAGAAAAATCATCTGATGAACACTTTAATTCCAACATATTGCTTGAGACATTTAAACCATATATTTCATGAATCGTTTTAAGCAAATTATTACTTCCACTTGTTTTTACAATCATCTTACCATTATTGCTTAAACTAAAGGCAATATTTGGTTTTGATAAGGCTAGTTTTTCAATAAAACCTGTACAATTATTTAACTCAGTTACTTCACTTTTTAAGTACTTAAGTCTTGCTGGAGTATTATAAAAAAGATTTGTAACATGTATTTCTGTTCCTACTCTTAAGGATGCATCACTTACACTTATTGTTTCTCCGCCCTTAATATGTACAGAAGTTCCTACATTTCCATTACAAGTAATTAATTCAACTTCTGATACACTGGCAATACTTGCTAAAGCTTCACCTCTAAACCCTAGAGTTTCAATAAAATATAAATCATCATCTTTATATATTTTACTAGTAGCATGTCTATAAAATGCTAATGTCGCATCTTCTCTATCCATACCTACTCCATTATCTATAACAGATATTTCTTTTAAGCCGCCATCTCTTAATACTACTTTAATGTTATTAGCACCGGCATCAATTGAGTTTTCTACAAGTTCTTTTAAAACTGAGGCACATTTTTCAACTACTTCACCAGCTGCTATTTTATTGGCTAAATTTTCACTCATTACTCTGATTTTAGTCATTGTAATCACCTACTATTGATGGTCTTATTTCATAATCTTTAGTATTTAGACTAATCATACATGTATTTTTAAAATTTATAAAACAAAAACCTTTAATTATGACATCACTATTTTTAGGAACAATTATTTTACACTCAAATTTTTTAATTTCTCTTCTTCTTACAATATTAACTTCATTACCAACATATATGGTAAAATTTGAATTTTCTAAAATATTTAATTTAATATCTTGGATAAGTAAATAATGTTTACTTGGAAACTGATATGTAATTGGTCTTATAATACTTTTGGGGATATTTTCTCTATTTATGTTACTCATAAAACCTGGAGCATCATAAATATTTATACCATCAACATTTAATTTAATAAAATCTTGAGTTGTATTGGACTTTTTACTAACTGTAATATCACTACCCACTAAAGCATTTATTAAGCTACTTTTGCCAGCATTTGTAAAACCTGCTAGACAAATATTTTTTTCTTCTAGACATATTTTAGTAATTGTTTTAATATTTAATTTTGTTTTGCTACTTGTTAAAATAAGATCTTCTTTTATCTCATAAATATTTTTTATATTTTGAATTAATTTTTGATATTTTATATTCTTAGGTATTATATCAGCTTTGGTAATAATTAAAATCTTTTTTGATTTAATCTTTTTATAGGCATCAATTACTTCACTATCCAAATTTATAAAATCTACTAAAAATAAAACACATGAATTTAACTCATTAATTTTATTTATTAATTTATCATTATCTATATTTATTCCTTTATTAGTTAAGACATTATAATTTTTTAATTTGAAACATCTTTCACATAATTCATTTTTTAAATCTGGAGTATAACCTACTTCATTTACATTTTTATTTTGTAATTTTATACCGCATCCCACACATTTAGTCATAATACTCACCACTTATTAATATGTTTTTCTTTGCTAATTTCTTTAATACTATTTTTTCAAGGAAACGATTAATGCGAGTCGGAAATATTTCATTTTTAGATATACGATTAACTAATATACTAGTAAAGCCCATTCTATTGGCACCAAGAATATCTGTAAATAATTGGTCACCAATGCATGCTATTTCGTCAATTTTAAATTTATATAAAGTTAATATTTTCTTATATTTTCCTTTTAAAGGTTTTTTGCTACTGAAGGCTACATCAACATTTAATTTTTCTTTAAATGGTCTTAGTCTATTTTTTCCACTGTTAGATATTATTATTACTTTGAAGTCTTCTTCAAGTCTAGCAAACAATTCTTTAACTTTTTGATCCGGTATATTAGCTTTATAAGATGCTATAGTATTGTCTAAATCAAATAACAAACATTTTATTCCATTCTTTTTTAATTTTTTATAATTTATTGTATAAATACTTTGGGCATATACATCAGGTATTAATAAATCAAGCATATAATCATTCCTTTTCTTTTAAAATTATATCATAGTTTTTTAAAAAAATTAATATTAAATTATATGAAAAAGCAACAAGACGAAAAACGACATTGGTAAGTGTGTACTTGTTGCTATATAAATAATACCATATGCATTCTTTTTATGCAAGTATTTGTTGCTATTTTATGATTATTCCATTCTTGTTTTTTGAATACGTTTTATTAATAGTTTCATTGGCTGGCTTATTAGCTTGAATATGATTTTTTTAAGATACTTCATTTTTAGCTCCTCTAACTTTATTAT
>ERZ780148.1284-NODE-1284-length-17448-cov-7.666130_pt1 | contig 17448 bp, 13 predicted proteins | sample MGYA00510984_ERZ780148 | MGnify/ENA primary metagenome ERZ780148 (study PRJEB29588, sample SAMEA2160902) | human gut metagenome | biome: human gut; feature: human-associated habitat; material: faeces | place: Denmark | collected 2008/2010 ...
GTCTTGGAGATTTTGTTGAGGCGGCAATGGTAACAATCCTCTTTTCTATCGGTGAAATTTTTGAGGATCGAGCAGTTGACGCATCCCGCCGAGACATCGAAAAGCTTGCAAACATTCGTCCCGATACAGCAACAATTATTGTTGACGGTGCGGAACAGATTGTTCCTGCCGAAAGCGTTGAAATCGGAAGTATCATTGAAATCAAGCCATACGAAAGAGTTCCGCTTGACGGCATTATTATCAAAGGTAAAACAACTCTCGACACATCGGCTCTCACAGGCGAAAGCCTTCCTGTTGATGCAGGCGAGGGCAGTGAGGTACTCAGCGGTGCAATCAACGGCAGTAACCTTATTACTGTCAAAACCACAAAGCATTTCGGCGACAGTACCGCAACAAGAATTCTTCAGCTTGTTGAAGATGCCGCCGCTCAAAAGGGCAACAGCGAAAAGCTTATTTCAAGATTTGCCTCTGTTTACACACCGGTTGTTGTACTCATTGCAGTTGCAATCGCAGTAATTCCTCCGCTTTGCGGACTAGGAGCATTCAGCGAATGGCTATACCGTGCGCTTGTTTGTCTTGTAGCGTCATGTCCGTGTGCTATTGTTATTTCCGTACCTCTCTCCTACTATTCCGGTATCGGTGCGGCATCCGAAGTCGGTGTACTCATCAAGGGCGGAAAATATATTGAGGCTCTTGCAAAAGCAGACACATTCGTATTCGATAAAACAGGCACGCTCACAAGCGGCAAGCTCAGCGTAAACAAGGTTAATACTGTCGGTTCATACAGTGCTGACGAAGTTCTTGCTCTTGCCGCTGCAAGCGAAAAATATTCTGCTCATCCGATTGCCTCCGCAATCAGAGAAAAGGCAAACGGTCTTGAACTTCCCGAGCTTTCCGACTACAGCGAAAGTGCCGGTCACGGAACAAGCGCAGTTTATAACGGCAAAACTATTCAGTGCGGCGGTTCAAAGATTCTTTCGGACGAACAGAAGAAGATTGCAAATAAAGACGATTCTGTTTTCGTAATTTATGACGGTCAGCTTATCGGTTCGCTCAATGTCAGCGACACAGTAAGACCTGAGGCAAAAGAGGTTATCTCACAGCTTAAAGCGCTCGGTGTCAATAACACGGTAATGCTCACAGGCGACAGACAACAGCCTGCCGAAAATGTTAAAAACGAACTCGGACTTTCCGAATGTCACGCAGAGCTTCTCCCTGCTCAAAAGCTTGAACTTTTCAAGGGCTTGAAATCAAAATCCAAGAGTGCTTGCTTTGTGGGCGACGGCATCAATGATGCCCCTGTTCTTTCGGCAAGCGACTGCGGTATTGCAATGGGATTCGGCAGTGAAGCCGCTATTGAAGCGTCAGACGCAGTTCTCGCATCAGGCACACTCAAACAGCTTCCAAAGGCAATTAAAATTGCAAGAAGTGTTATCAACACAGTCAAGGGCAACATCATCTTCGCCCTCTCAATCAAGGCTCTTGTAATCATCCTCGCCGCATTCGGTCTTGCACAAATCTGGATGTCTGTTATCGCCGACACAGGCGTCAGCGTAGTCTGCGTCCTCATTGCCGCAAGACTCCTCAAAAAGAAATATTGATTTTTTGCAAATCATATCATTTATTATGATAAAGCACCGTGAGCTTTCACAAGTTTCACGGTGCTTTCATTTGCCAAAATTTTTCTAAACATAATCTTATATTATAGTATTTTAAAATCATTGACTTTTATAATTATGTAAATTATAATATTTTTGTCAGTGCTTGTAACTGTGGTTTTGTTTGCTGTTATTGTTAATTCCGCAGTTGGTGTTCCTGCTGCAAATGATATGTTTGCTACCAATAATGTTATTATCATAAATATACTTAATATAATATTTTTTCTCATTTTTCATCTCTCCAATACTAATTTTTTACACATTTCTGCTTTTTATATTAATATTGTACCATTTTCGTTTTTCTTTGTAAATGTTCTTTATATTAAGCTTATGTTACAGTTTTATTACAATTTTGTTACTGAGTTAGTAATCTTTTGCTACTCCCAAAAGTACATACCTTGCATCTTCAAAATCATAAGAACAAGTTGAAAATGTTATTATTTTATCTTCACTTATTACATTAGTATTACTTTTAAATGTTGATTTTTCCTTTGCTGTTTTTATCAATTTTTCATTTGTATTGATATTCTGTGGAAAATTGTATATATCATTTTTACTTGATGTTACATATCCCGCAAATAATTCAATTTTATATTTAAACAATAATTCTTCTGTTTTCATAACTATATCTATAACTTTCTTTTTTATTTCTTCCTTTGATAATTTTGAATCACTACTCAATTTCAAAGATTGTTCAAAATAATAATCTAATTCTCCAATTATTCTTTTTAAAAAATCATCTAATTCAGTAAGAACACTTGTTTCTGTATTAACAATTCTATATGCTTTGTTTCCCATTGCCGAAAACAGATTGAATGGCTCAGGATAGACAAAGCCCGTATTTATTCCAAAAAGAATATCTAATTCCTTCCTTAATTTTCCCCTAACATTTTTATTAATCTTTATTACTTCATAATCTTTCTTAGAAATAGGGGTATATTCATCTCCCTGAAACATAATAAATGCGCCTTGTTGAACACATATTCTTGTATTCATTTTAATATGATCAACCAATTTATAATTTTCTTGCACCAGTGGATGAGTTAAATATGCTTCATTTCGATTTATTATTTTATTAAAAATATTTTCAATATTTTCAGATCCAGCACAATATATATGTGGTAAAAAATACACTATAACTTGCCCATCATATTTATCATCATATGCATCTTCCGTATATCTTTTATAATATGGAGTAACTGCAAAATACAACGCAATAAGAGCATTATATGTTACATCCAATAAACGACTTGGAAATTCATCATGCTGTGCATCTACTTCACATTCCAAAAATGTATTTCCAGATGTAATTTTATTCACCTTCATTTCATTCAACAAATTTCTTTCAAAAAAAGGTTGTCTTTTTATATGTCGTTCTCTAAAAATTCCTGGTTTCCCAGGAATATCATGTATTCTCGGTTCTCCCCTATAAACAACTATTTTGTCACCATTAGCATTCCTTTCTGCAATTAGTTCTGTTATCTTTTGAATATAATCTGATATCTCATTTATCTCTGCCATTTCCCCTCCAAAAAGCAATAAACTTGTATATTAATTACATCTTTATCTACTCATAATGTATTTCATTAATTTAAGTTTACTCATTACTTATTATAAAATTTAGTACCTCTTCCATATCTTTAATCAAATCTACAACCAGTGCATTTCCCATCATAAATCTACGTTTATTTAATGGCATCTCCACAATATCATCGCCAACTTTACACCACTTTGTATGACCAGTTGGAAATCCCTGTATGCGTTCTGTTTCTTCAGCAGTGAGCAATCTTATTCTTCCTGTCTTTTTATCTCTTACAATATGCGTTGTTCTGCTAAATCCACCTTCTGAAGTAAGCATTGTTCTAGCAGGTTTATCATAAGAATCAATCATTTCAATTGGACCCTCCGAAAAAATATATTCATGTCCGCTAGCTGCTTTTCTAGGGAGTTTTTTCGCACCTTTTAAATACTGCCATGTCTGACGTGCTTCTTTACTTAATCTTTCATGTGTTTCATCACTATGATTAACATTAGGTGAAGTGTAATAGAGTCTATTTTCTGGAATAAAATACTTCTCATCAACATCTCCATCATCCATAACATCACCTAAAGTACACTGTTTACCATTATAATCTGGAGTCGTCTTTATAGTATAAATTACTCCATCCTTCATTACTCCTGTATTCTCAAATGTGAAACTAAATTTAGCTGACAACTCACCTATTCCTTGTGGTAATTCTTCAATTTTTATTTTTTTAGAATCTACATTATATACTGGAAATGTCTTTGCAAAAAATCCTTCTTCTAACATTAACTTTGACATGCTAAATCTATGTAATTCGTCATCACCTTCATGATTATAATTAATTATAGTATTTATATTAGCTGCATAATTTAAATCATTTTTATATGCAAAAATAAATGTTCGTCGTCTTCTTTGCTGATAACCATACTCTGCAGCGTTTATCACACGCCACTCAACCGTATACCCCTCATCTCTAAAACAAGCTAGCATTATCCCAAAATCTCTGCCTCTTTGCTTAGCTGGGGACTTAATTAATCTATCTACATTTTCCAATAAAACAAATGGTGGTTTTTTTTCTTCTACAATTTCTCTAATTGACCACCACAATACCCCTTTCTTTCCCTCTAAACCTTTAGATGTTGCCAACGATGATGCTACAGAGTAATCCTGACACGGAAATCCTCCTACTAACAATGAAAAATCTGGGATATTACTTTTATTGACATCTTCAATATTTACATTAGTTGTATCTTGTCCATTTTTATCTAAACAAGTTCCAAAATGATATGTATAACAATCATGGGCATACTGAGTTGTTTTCTCTGCTGGTTCCCATTGATTAAACCACACTGTCTTCCATTTTTCTTCTTTTCTAAAATCATCCAATGTATTTATATGATTTAATCCACATCGAAAGCCGCCAACTCCAGCAAATAACTCACAAACTGTTTTTTTCATTTATTTAACTCCTTCTACAAGTATTCAAAACAATTATACCAAGTTATTTTACTTAGATCAACTAATTTTTACTATTATCTAATAATCTTTTAATTGCTTTAAAATATAATTATTATTTATCCAAAAGCTCTGAGTAGTCATATATTCCCCATTCGGAAGCATATTCGCATCTCTTTCAACATTTCCATATGATTCTCCATTATTAAACTGATATGCCGCCATTTTTGAATGCGGTCTAATATGTATAATTTGCGTATCACTTTTATTTGGAAGATTATTCTTAAAGCTTATCTTTCCTTTTCTATCAACACTCTTTATAAATTTCACTCCATATTGAATAATATTCTTATATTGTTCCCATTCATTACGTACAACAACCTCTAAATCATTAGATGGCATACTCCATAATTGACAACTTTTTACTCTATAAACATCTCCATCTTTCTTCCAAATAAAAAAGAAAAGTTTCGTCTCCTCAAAAAATTTATGTAATTCTGAATTTTCGAAATCTTGATTAACTAATTCCATAAATTTAAATGGTGAAAAAGACATGTTTTCTTTAATACTGTTATTTTCTTCCACCCTAATAGTTTTAACTCTTATATTAGCTTTTACAAATTCATCAGCATGTTCATCCCTTATTCCTAAAATTTTACATGCCAAATCGTTCCATTGAGCTTTATTATTATTATAATCTCGTCCAAAAAGCTCACATAATTCCTTATCAGACTTTCCAACATATCTACTAACAATTTGTTCTAATATCTGTTCAAAAGTATTTTCCTTTATTGAATTAATATCTTTTATAATTGAATTATCAGATTGCTCTCCTGCTATATAATGGTTAAGAACATATGTCATATATGAATTTTTAAAACAAAAAGCCCGCTTTCTTGCAGGAATATTGTCTCCATAATACTGAGGAACCGTACTTTTCTCAGCATTTGCTCCTTTTGTACATGCTCCTAAATACATCGTATCCCTTTCAGAAAGTTCATGTGCACGACCATCTCTAATGGTTTTTACAATATAATCATAATCTTTTTTTATTATTTCTAAATCAATTTCCGGTGGTGTAAATAACTTTACAAAACCTATTTTATATAATAGATTACTATTTAGCTGCTTATTTCTACAATAATAAATTAATAATACTAACTTCATCTTCTCCCAAGCGTGTGATTTCACAAAATCCATTTCAATTGGTCCATCATAATTTATCATTGTTATAACCAATCTTTCCCCCGCTCTCAGCTCACCTTTTTTAGTTATTTCATATGGAGTAACTTTAAGTTCTACTCCCGCCTCTGGAAAATCTGCTTCTTGCTTAGAGTTAGCTTTATATCCAAAATAAACCTCTTCAAGAAGATTTCCTAACCCTCCCTTTCTAAATCTATTTGCATAACTTTCAACTGAACTTTCATTTATATTTCCTTTTTCTAACAACACATCTCTAAATGTTTTATCTTCTAACTTAAGTGCAAATGCTTCTATGTTTTGTGGACTTGCTGGATCATAACCCAATTTATCATTATACATATCTGTACTCTCCTTAAATATTATTTATATATCTTTTGCATGTAAAGCATATTTACCTCGATCTATTTTCATTTGCTTTACAGGAATATTAAATTTCTTTGCTATATTCATAATTTTAATTTTGTTATCATTTTCTATATTAGCACCTAAATAAATGCATGAAATAGGTGGCATAACTAATTCTGTTTTATCTTGCTTACTTATTATAAATCTCCATTCATTCTCATAACTCCAGACTATATCTTTTGTTAATAATCCTATCATTAATTCCTTTTTTGCTTTTTCAATGTCTTTCCCACCCCAAATATAACAAGGAATCAATGGTCTTTCTTTAGAATATAATACAGGTAACGGATATACTAATAAATTTTCCCATTTTATATTATTGAAGTCATATTCAATACAAAACCCAGTATGACTATCTGCATAATGTGACCACATAAGCTTGTTCTTATAATCTGTACCTAAACATCCAACACGAAATATATTATTAGCCCATTCATTTAATTCTTTATCAAATTTGTCTATAATCTCACTTGCTTCATCTATATCATTATCTTTTGTTGGATAAAATTTACAATTTAATTGTAAAGTAGTATCAACTTCATCAGCATCTTCTTTTATACCCATGATATTTGCAAAATAAGTTAAATCTAAATTTTCCAAATCATCTATTTTCAGATTGTTCTCTTGTAAAACAGGTAGTAATATCTGTAATAAACTACCAATATCTGTTCCTAATAATTTAATAGTATTTTCATTTTTATATATTGATGTCAATAATTCAAAAAATATATTAACATCATCGTTCATATTTTCATCATCACTATTAATTTTATAAATCAACTTTTCCAAACTAGCTTTAATCTTTTCGTCCGATAGATATTTTTTTATTTCATTCTGTTCATCTGCACTGTATTCTTCTAATTTTGTCTTTTCTTCTAATACATTTTTACATGTCTGTATTAATAAAAATATTTTTTCTAATTTTTCTCCCAAAACACCTATACATATAGATTCAAATGTATATCCTAATTTACTATCAAACGGATCATTAAAAGCTTCCACCAAAGAACAATGTAAAGTTCCTTCTTCAAGATTCTTAAGAGAATATCCATCTTTATCAAAAGACCTGTATTTATATAATTTTCCTCCATTAGTGTCTTTTAATAAAAGTTGTTTTAACTCCAATTTTAACTCTAAAGTATCTTCTTTCTGACATGCAATCTTTTCAATTAATTGTCTTTTTTCTTCAAATATATCCATGTAACCCTTTCTCTTAGATATGAAAATCCTCATCATCTATCTCAAATGTACTTTAAACTAATTATAAAGAATTATAATCGACTATTCCAGAACTATTTTTACATTAATCCACCTTCTCTATAAACTTCTTCATATCATTTATAACCTCATGTTTAAGAAGTACATCAACATATATTCCATATTTATCTGCATTTAAGTCAGCTATAATTGCAGAAACAACATCATATATTATATTGTTACCCACACTATTATTAATCATACTTCTTCCCAAATCCAGCAACTTTTCTATACTTGGATACTCTTCTCTCAATCTTTGATTTAATTTAATAGCATCGCACTGATAATCTCTATTTATTTGCAGATTTCTAATCATATTATTAATGTCATTCACATCTGTAAATGCCTTCAATTCATCACTTTTACTTTTCCCATCTATTAACTCAATTGCCTTATTTACTAAATCTTTTTCAAAATACATCATTGTCCTATCCTCCATACTAATAGTATATACCTGCTACAACATATGTTTTGTCGTATTTTGTCGAAAGTAATAAAAATATCTCACCTATTACAATTTATTTAATCTACTCCACAACCATGTATTTTTCTCCTCTTGACTATCTCATACATATTTTATAATATACTAATTAAGAAACGGGTTTTTGACTGAGTAAAGTCTCACGACTGGAAAAGGATGCTCGTTTCTTTTTTATTTTCACCAATTCTATCTCATAAAAAACAGCACCCCGGCAGTACCCATCTACTGCCGAAGTGCTATCCACTCCATCAATTATTCCATTAAAATCTACCCAAATATACTCATCAGATTGGCCACAACCAGGCCGCCGCCGGTTCCGATGACATAGCCGAGCAGCGCCATCATGATACCAACTGGTACGAGGGCATTTGAGTATGCGCCGGCAAGGACCGGTGCTGTTGCTGTTCCACCGATGTTGGCGAGGGAAGCAACACTGCATGTGAAGATGTCGAGTTTCAATATCTTCGCAAGTGCAATCATTATTGCCACATGAATAAGGAGGATTACGAATCCTGCGAGAAGCCATATTGGGGCATTGCCGACTGCTCCGAGGTCTGCTCTTGATGCTATTAAGGCAATGACTATATAAAGCATTACATTTGAAATCTCCTCAGTTCCCTTAATCTTGCCAAATGGTGTCAGGGCGAATACGATACCAAGCACTGATACGATAAGGACTGTCCATGTTGTGCTGTCAAAGAATGATAAATGTGCATTAATCATACTGCCAAGTTCCATTGAAACTGCCGATACTAAGAGTCCTGAACCAAGCAGAAGAATGATGTTCTGCCATACAAGCGGCTTTGTGTTGGCTTTTGCTTCCTCTTCGAGTGCAGCGCCAACGCCGTCGATTATGCTTGTGTCTGCCTTTGTCCATTTGTTGAACTTCTCGTGATTTCCGATTGCCCACAGAAGGAACATTACATAAAGTGTCGCGCAGATTGAATCCATAACAAGGGCGTAAGCCATTGTTGCTTCGTCAACATCAAGTGCTGCCTGGATTGCGAGCATATTGCCGCCGCCGCCCATCCAGCTTCCGCACAGTGCACCGAGCGCTTTCCATGAACCTGCGCCTAAGAGCTGGTGGAATATTGCATATGAAACAAAGAATCCAAGTCCGATTGACAAAGTTGCTGCGAAGAAACCGATAAGCATTTTAGGTCCAAGCTTGATAATTTTCTTCAAGTCACAGCGAAGCAGCATTATGAAAAGCATCGCATATAATATCGGGTTCTTGACTGATTTGTACACAGCGCTTGTTGCACTAAGGTCCCACACTTTCATTGTGCAAAGGAGCATAAGCCCCAGGTATATAAGTACAATCGGCGGTGCAAAATTAAAGAACACCTGTGCCTTTTTCCCTTTAAAAATCTTAGGTAGATTTACTAATACTGCGGCCGCAAATATAAGTGCCGCAAGGTATAAAAATCCATCTTTTATCATGTATTAATTCTCCTTATGGTTAATATATAGCATATTCTACCCATTTTTCTGTAGTATATAACTAAATTTGCGGAAGTAAATGTGATGCAATCTGTCGTCACACACTTACTCCCGCAAATTTAGTTATATACTTTTAAGTATCTCCAGCAGATATTCCCAAGTCCGCTCCACTGAAGCCACATTCATACACTCATCAGGCGTATGCACACTTTCAAGTGTCGGTCCAAATGATATCATATCTACTCCCGGCATTTTCCCGGCAAGTATGCCACATTCGAGTCCGGCGTGGATTGAGGTCACTTCCGGTTCGTGGCCGTATACATTTGTAAAGCTCTCAACGCATATCTTTCTTAACTGCGAATCACTCTTGTATTCCCATGCAGGATAGTCCGACATTGTGACTACTTTTCCTGACAAATGTTTTGCAAATGTGGTGACTCTCTCAAGCAATAATTTCTTTCCAGCCGCTGTATTGCTTCTTATAAGATATTTGTACACAAGCTTGTCTGTGTCGAGGTACGCAGTTCCAAGATTGAGAGAGGTCTGCACCATGCCCTTAATCTCCTGACTCATTTTGTACACACCATCAGGACTTAACCAGAGGGCATATATTACATTTGCAGTGCTATGAGAATTGAGAACCTTGTCTGCTGCAATGTCTGTCTTTTCAAGCTCAATCTTAGCATGTGGCTCTGTCGCACTGATTTCCTGCATCCACACAGCCGCACTCTCTTTGATGCTTTGTTCAAATGTTGTGGCATCGCAGCTTCTGACACTTACAACTGCCTTTGCTTCTTTTGGAATTGCATTTTCCTTGCCACCACCTGAAAGCGACACCAGACGGAAATCTGCTGCCCCGCTGGCATGTGAAAGTAATGAAGCAAGCAATCTTATAGCATTAGTGTGCTGTTTGTGAATCTCAACGCCGGAATGACCTCCGGCAAGCCCGCTTATCTTAACTTCGAAGCATACCGAACCATTCTGCACATCAATTGCACCATCTGCCACCCAGTCCGCAGCATCCTCATACACAACCGGAATGTCACACTCAGCTCTTACACCACCAGCACAGCTTACATACAATATTCCCTCATTTTCAGAATCAATATTGATAAGCCTCTTTGCTGTAAGTTCAGAAGTGTCGAGGTCTCTTGCGCCAAGCATTCCAATCTCCTCATCACTCGTAAGCACTGCCTGTATAGGAGGATGTGCAATCGTATCCGAAGCAAGCACTGCCAGTATAAATGCAACAGCAATTCCATCATCAGCGCCAAGAGTTGTGCCGTCAGCCCATACCATCTTACCATCGGTGCAGGCCTTAATGCTCTGTACACTCATGTCAATATCGCAATCCGGCTCTTTCTCACACACCATATCAAGATGTCCCTGCAAAATCACAGGCTCACAGTCCTCATATCCAGAAGAACCAGCCTTAAATATAACAACATTATCAGACGTATCCTTCCTTGCCTTAAGCCCATGCAACTTAGCAAACTCCAGACAATAATCCGCAATCATCCCGGTATTCCCAGAACCATGCGGAATAGAGCATATTTTTTCAAAATAAGAAAACACCTCACTAGGTGACAATTCATTTAACTTCATAAAAAGCCTCCTAAATCAAATAAACACATCACAGCCAGCCCAGCACCTGAAGTGCAACGACCAGGTGCGTCCGTCTGCCACACCTGCCCCGAACACGCACCGTGAATAAAATCATATTTCCAATCCAGCATATATAGCCACTGCGGCTGGGACAGTGCAGGGTGTACGCCTGAGTCTGGCAAGCTGTGCAGAAGTTAATGCCGCCATCTGCAAAAGTTCAGGGTGCGAAAGCTCGTTCAAGCGAAGCGCGTTTGCTTTCGCACCCTGTAAAAAACTCTGCAGATGGCGGCATTTACTACTGCTAAGCGAAGACAGTCCGAAGGTGTACATCCTGCACTGTCCCAGCCGCAGACCGGTCTACACATACCTTATCGAAAAATGATTCTATTTCACATGCAATATCTCATGAGCCCTATGTGACAACGGTTTCTCAAAATACTCCTCATAGCACTGCTTAACCGATGGATTCTCATGTGAGAATCTAAGATTATCGCGCTTATCAAGCCCGTACAGCACATGACGACGCTCCTCAACCATCACAGTGTCTTCCTTGTAAGGCTGTCCGCCACCGTTGATACAGCCGCCCGGACAGGACATGATTTCAACGAAATCATAGTGAACCTCGCCCTTCTTAATAGCATTCACCAAACGTCTTGTGTTGCCAAGTCCGCTGGCAACAGCTACATTTACAGTTGTTCCATTAAGGTCAAATGAAGCTTCCTTCCAGCCCTCAAGACCTCTTACTGACTTGAATGCATCCGCGTCAGGATTATTTCCTGTCACAAGGTAGTAAGCACTCCTGAGTGCTGCCTCCATAACACCGCCTGTTGCACCGAATATAACACCAGCACCTGTTCCTTCTCCTAATGGATTGTCGAACTCATCCTCATCAAGTTCTTCCGGCTTTATGAAAAATGCTTTGAACATTCTTGCAACTTCTCTTGTTGTAAGAACTGCGTCAACATCTTTGCCACCATCCCATGTACGCTCGTCCTTCTTTGCAAGACAAGGCATGATTGACACGCAGAATATCTTCTCTGGGTCAACCCCAAGCTTTTCTGCATAATACGACTTTGTTATTGCACCAAACATCTGCTGTGGTGACTTTGCTGTTGAAAGTCTGCCTGCCATCTCAGGGTACTCGCTCTTTACGAATTTCACCCATCCAGGACAGCATGATGTAAACATCGGAAGCCCTGACTCCTTGATTTCCGGAAGCCTTTCAAGGAACTCGCTTCCTTCTTCCATGATTGTCATGTCTGCTGCAAATGTTGTATCAAATATATAGTCAAATCCTATTCTTCTAAGTCCGGCTACAAGTCTTTGTGCTGTCGCATATTCCTTAGACATGCCAAAATCTTCGCCCCATGCTGCTCTTACTGCAGGTGCAATCTGTACTACTGTAATGATATCCTCATTTTCAATCGCATCAAGCACGATTCCGACATCATCTCTCTCTGTAAGTGCACCTACAGGGCAGTTGCTTACACACTGACCGCAAAGTGTACATGCAGTCTCCGCAATGTTCTTGTTTGCACGCACATTTACAGTTGTACGCGAACCTGTATTTACGACATCCCATATGTGCATTCCCTGGATATTATCACACACCTGCACACAACGCATACATTTGATACATTTCTGGGCATCTCTGATAAGTGGAAATGTTTTATCCCAATTATCTTTTTCTAAGATTGAATCATATGGCATCTCTGATATATTAAGTTCATTTGCAATTGACTGTAATGCACAGTTACCACTTCTTATACATGTACCACATTTGTAATCATGCTGTGAAAGTATGAGTTTTACATTAGTCTTTCTTGTTGTACGCACTTTTCTTGAATTAGTGTAGACAACCATGCCTTCTTCTACGAAGTTATTACATGCTGTAACACATCTGTCAGTACCCTCTACTTCAACAACACATACACGACATGCACCAATTGCGTTGACTTCTTTGAGATAGCAGAGTGTAGGTATTGTCTCTCCTATTGTTTTGGCAGCTTCAAGAATGGTAGTTCCTTCTTTTACTGATACAGCTTTACCATTAATTGTTAAATTTACCATTGTTTCTCTCTGCCTCCTCTGAATGAACCAAATCCAAAATGATCACATCTTAAGCAGCGTCCAGATTCCTGACATGCTTCCTCGCATGAGAATCCATATTCAATAGGTTCAAAGTCTTTCTTTCTGTCTGCGGCATCACGCAATGCAACCTCAACTCGTCCGCAAGGTATCTTGTCCTCGTATCCGGCATAAGGTATCTCTACATCTGAAGTTATCTCATGATGGTAGCCAAGATATTCATCAATGTTGGCTGCCGCAACCTTTCCGGCTGCTATAGCCCTGATTACTGTTGCAGGTCCTGTTACGCAGTCTCCTCCTGCAAATACTCCTTTATGTTCTTTAATCTCACTTGTATCAAGTGCCTCGATTGTTCCTCTCTTGACTGTAACGCCATGCTCCTCAAAATATCTTGTCTCGATACCCTGTCCGATGGCAACTACGATAAGGTCACAAGGAATAAGAACCTCGTCCTTAGCTGCAGTCTTAGGTGATGGTCTGCCGCCTTTTATTCTGCTTATCATCTGTGGCTGAACCCATAAACCAACTGCTGCATCATTTTCATCTTTCTCTATTCTAACCGGTGACATAAGTTCAAGAACATCACAGCCCTCTGCCTCAGCACCTTCAACCTCTTCTGAAAGCGCCGTCATGTCGGCTTTTCTTCTTCTATATACAATGCTTACTTTATCTGCACCTAATCTTACAGAAGAACGGGCAACATCCATTGCAACATTTCCACCGCCAATAACAACTACACGCTTGCCTGTATAATCAGGCATCTCATCATCACCAATTGCACGAAGCATTTCTACTGCTGATATTACGCCTGTTTTAGCATCCTCACCATCAATTCCAATCTTCTTGTCTGCATGTGCTCCGATAGAAATGTATACTGCATTATATTCTTTGTTAATATCCTCAAGCGTAATATCTGTTCCTACGCTTATATTTTTCTTAACTTCTATTCCTGTAGACAGAATTGAATTAATCTCTGCATCAAGCTTCTTTCTTGGAAGTCTGTAATTAGGAATTCCATATCTTAACATTCCGCCAAGCTGCTTTCTCTGCTCAAATATAGTAACCTTATGTCCCATAAGAGCCAGATAATATGCAGCACTGAGTCCTCCCGGACCACCACCGATTATTGCAACTTTCTTACCTGTTGGCTCATTACATGCTGGAACCGGAACATCACCGGCATTATCAACTGCCATTTTCTTAAGTCCCCTGATGTTGACTGGCGCGTCAATAAGTGTTCTCTTACATCTGTTTTCACATGGATGCTCACAAATGTATGCGCATGTTGTAGGCATTGGATTGTCTCTTCTTATAAGACGAACCGCATCTGCATATCTCTTTTCATGCACAAGTGCTATGTATCCCGGAATATCTACTCCTGCAGGACATGATTTCACGCATGCAACCGGCTGGTTACTGTTACATGAACAAAATCCCCTCTCCATATGTGACCTGAAATCATCCTCGCAGCCATCAATACATTTTAATACAAGCTTGGCCGCCTCATATCCAATTGCACAGTCGGCCGAATAATAGATTCCCTCTGCTGTGAGCCTGATAACATCAAGAGTTTCCTCTGTTGCGTTACCATCAAGCACATCATCAAAAAGTCTCGCAAGCTGTCTAAGTCCCACACGGCATGGGACACATTTGCCACATGACTGTGCAAGACACATTTTTATAAATGACCTCGTAAGGTCAATAGTACACAATCCCGGTGGACTTGCTACTATTCTTCTCTCTAAATCCTGATATAAAGACTCCATTGTAACCTGAGCCTTATCCTTAGTAATAATTGTTAATCTGCTCAATTCCCGCTCCATTTCTGCATATTGCGTATGTCGTATTGCTGCTTGCCAGTATACCGCTAGGCAGTTCCATGTAACATTTTACACAATATATGTTAATTTGAAAAGGAAGGTTATTTTTTTCACACAATAACCTTCCCTTCATCCATTACTTATGGTCGCACTTCATGCACTGGCTCGATTCTTTGTCAGTTTCTTTCTTGTAAAATGCACATGACCAGTCGCATATACTTTGCAATATCGGCATTACAGACAAGCCCTTTTCCGTAAGTGAATATTCAACTCTCGGCGGAATCTCGTCATATGATTTCCTTGAAACAATATCATCAGCAATCAATGCCTTTAATGTTGTTGAAAGAACTGCATCTGTAATATTCACCAGTTCTGCCCTTAACTCACTATATCTTAATGTCTTCTTATCCGCCAGAACACATATAACTCTTGATTTCCATTTGCCACCAAAGACTTCCAGGCCGTATTCCAATGGACATCTGATATCTGATTCTAATTTCTTGTGGTACATACATCTCTCCTTTGTTTTTGGCATTTCTTTATAATATCATAATAACAATTATTTTAAAATCAAGTGTGTATGTCAGATTTTTATATATTCATCGTCATATATGGGGGAATGCATATAATTCCATCTTTTACAATTAAATTTCTTGGATGAATAATATAACTTTCCCCTATGCGCTCCTTGTATTTTTCTCTGAAATTATTTAATGAGGTCGTTTTGTATTGCTTTCCTGACTTCACTTCAATCGGAAACATCTTATATTTTAATCTGCTGTTATTTGAAATAATAAAATCAATTTCCATATCATTTCGATGCTTATTTTCATTATAGTGTGTATAAAAATATAATTTATGTCCATTTGCCACCAGCATCTGAGCTATTGCATTTTCATAAAGCATTCCTTCATTAATCTGTAATTTGCCTGCCAATATCTGTTTATATACTTCATCTTCAAGTAATTCATTTTCATCAAATGCATGGCTTACCAAAAGTCCGGTATCACCCATATAACACTTTACATAGCTTCTTGTCTCATTTAATGATAACCCCACATTAGGATCATTACACAAAAAACACTCATTAGATATCATAGAATCCGACAGCCAGAAAAAAGTTTCTTCGTACTGGTCTGCGTAACTACCATCCTGCAGCTTTTTGAATACAACTCTTTTTTCATGCTGTGAAAGAAATCCCGGAATCTGGTCATAAATTGCAAGTACCTTACTTCGATACTTTGCATCTATTTTCATAATATCTTCCCGATACAATTTAAGAATGTCCCTTTTTTCTCTATCCGCTTCTGTAAAATCTTTTTTGCTTTCAATAAATGTTACTACAGGCATAGGCATCCCACCAACAAGCATATACTGATGAAACAGAAGCATTGCCTGATTATGCATACTTCTTTCCAAAGGTTCTCTTTTTTCAAAGCAATTTTTTATATATTCAACCAGCAAATCTTCTTCTAATGCTATTGCAAATTCTTCAAAATCCAATGGATACATATTGATATGTCTTTCTTCTGACGGTATGACGATGTTCTTTACATTTTCTCTGATAGATATCAATGAACCAGTTTCGATATAATCATATCTTCCATCTGCAACCAAATATTTTATCGCAGCTCTTGCCTGTGGAAACATCTGTACCTCATCAAAAATAATAAGAGAGTTTCTCTCTGTCAGTTTTGTTCCAAAATGTGTCTGTAATAACATAAAAAATGTATCCAGATCATTCAGATATTTCTCAAAATACCCCTCAACTTCCTTATCTTTTTTAGCAAAGTCAATCAGAAGATAACTTTCGTATTCGTTTTTTCCAAATTCTTCTCAGATGGTAGACTTTCCAATACGTCTGGCGCCTTCTATCAGTAAAGCTTTTTCCCCTGACATTCATTTTTCCATTCCAGTAGTTTTTTATATATTTTTCTTTTTAATATCATGGTTCCTCCAGATTATGCGCATATATGTTAGTTCTAATTTTTATGATTATACGCACATTCTAAACAGGTTTTGAATTTATTTGCAGGGAGGCTTTTATATGTCAATGAATATTAGCAGTTTTATTCGGACGGAGATTTACTGAATGCAAATGGTGTTACAGGTATGGATGTTACTGTAATCGTTTAAGTGGTACATGGACTTTAGAACAATATGAAGGACAGTACAGAGCTGCTATGTACGCAGCCGTAAAATCAGTCAATCCAAATTTGAAGCCCGGACAAGCATTTGATACAGGCATTCTTGATAATGTCACAAGAGAATCCATAGAAGCTACACTTGTCCAAAATGGTAACAGACTCGTTCGTAATTCTATTGATGTATCGGTATAAAAGGGAGAAACGTATAGACTTCAAAAAGGCGGCAAATCATCTCAACATATTGTTGATGATTTGCCACCTCGACTTTTAACACTGATACCGTATCCACACCGCATCACTGTCAAATTTTTTAGAAAGATAGGAAAGTTCATCCGCTGCAGTTTTTCGGGTTATCCCTGTC
>ERZ780148.1292-NODE-1292-length-17342-cov-5.058020_pt1 | contig 17342 bp, 14 predicted proteins | sample MGYA00510984_ERZ780148 | MGnify/ENA primary metagenome ERZ780148 (study PRJEB29588, sample SAMEA2160902) | human gut metagenome | biome: human gut; feature: human-associated habitat; material: faeces | place: Denmark | collected 2008/2010 ...
TATATAATTTTAGTAAAACTTATAAGAAATATATGGCAAAATTGTATAAGAAAAAATGTAAAAAATTAAAAATAGATAAATAGGAAAAGTATTATAGATAAAATTAATAGATAATTAACAACTGTGCCACAAATTTATGATTTCGTGGCACAATTGTTTTTTACATCTGTGCTTCAAATTATCAATTTTGTAGCACAATTGTAAAATATCTATTCCTTAAAAAAGTACATAAAAATCCGAAGTTTTTTCAAAATTTTGAAAAAACTTCGGAAAATATATTTAATTAATTATCAAAACATCCACCAATCAACTGCACTCCATCAACAAAACCATTCCTATAATACCTCTCATTCCAATATAAAATATAATCCATAAAATTCTCATCAAGAAAACTAAGTTGCTTTTCAACATATTTTCTATCATTTTTGGGAACACGCTTTAAAATTCTTTCAGAAATTTCATCAAAATAAATATGATGTTTTTTATCTTCTTCACAAGTCAAAGAGCACAAATCTTCCCCTCTAAAATCTAACCAATCCTTTAAAATATCATCATTAACTTCTCTTAAATTATTCATTGTTAAAACCTCCATTTTTAAAATTTCAAAATTTAACACATCAAAACACAATAAAACTTGCAAATACAAATTCAAAAATCCATTGAAATTTTATATATTTGATGCCTTAAAAAATTGGGGACAAATTGGGGACAATCATTGCAAAAAAGTACATATTTTAACCAATTTCATAATCTCACCAATTTGCTCTAACCCTATTAAAACTAATAAAAACTCAAGTTAACAAAATTTCTCAAAAATACCAATTAAATTCTCATAACCCGAAGGCCATACCAAGAATTGAAAAACCAAGTATTTTACACTATTGTCATAGATAAAATATAAAGAAAAGCGTTAATATGTATTAAAATAATTAACACAAAGTGATATAATCAAAATGGAATAAAAATATATCTTGAATATTAAAATGTGTAGATAGATAAATTATAAATAATATTAAGACAACGAGGTAAATTATGAAAGTTTTAACTATAAAGCAACCATGGGCAACTTTAATTATGCAAGGAGATAAGCGATTTGAATTTAGAAGTTGGCAAACTAAATATAGGGGAGAACTGCTTATACATGCTGGTAAAGGAATTGATAAAGAAGCGGTAAAAAGATTAGCAAATTATCTGCCACAAGAATTGCCACAAGGTAAAATTTTAGGAAAAGTAACATTAGTTGATTGTATAAAAATTACACCTGAATTTAAAGAAGAATTATTAAAAGAAAATAGTGATATTTATACAAAAAGTTCTTTTCAAGAAAATTATGGCTGGCAATTAGAAGATGTGCATGTCTTTGATGAACCAATAACCACAAAAGGTCATTTGAGCTTATGGGTTTACAACCTTGAAAACGAGAAATAATTCCCAGAGCATAAAGAAAGTTTAAAATCGAGCAGTCTCAAACAATTATTTAAATAAAAGAGGAGGATAATTATGGAGAATAAAATACAGCAATTTAAACAATTAGTAAACAAATGTGATAATATTGTATTCTTTGGTGGCGCAGGTGTGTCAACTGAAAGCGGAATTCCTGATTTTAGGAGTAAGGACGGTTTGTATAATCAGCAATATAAATATCCGCCTGAGACAATACTAAGTCATACGTTTTTTATGAATAAAACGGAGGAATTTTTTAAGTTTTATAAATCAAAGATGAACTCGTTAAAATACCAGCCTAATATTACGCATATAAAACTTGCAGAACTTGAAACCAAAGGTAAGTTAAAGGCGGTAATAACGCAAAATATAGATGGTTTACACCAGAAAGCTGGCTCTAAAGTTGTGTATGAGTTGCATGGTAGCGTACTACGAAATTATTGTATGAATTGCCACAAATTTTATGATGCTGAATATGTTTTTAGCAGCAATGGCATTCCGAGATGTAGTTGTGGAGGAATAATAAAGCCTGATGTGGTTTTGTATGAAGAGGGATTGGATGAGGAAACAATAGAAAATTCGATATATGCTATTCAAAATGCTGATTTGTTAATTGTTGCTGGCACGTCACTTACTGTTCAACCTGCAAGTGGTTTAATAAACTTTTTTAGAGGCAGAAATCTTGTATTGATAAACAGGGATTCAACTCTTTATGACAATAAAGCAAATCTTGTTATAAATGATAGTTTAGGTAAAGTTTTCTCGAATTTATAAAGAATAAATTAAGAAACAACATAGGATAAATTATTTTAAACGTATAAAATGAATCAAAGGAGCAAATTATGAAGACTTTAGATGAATTGGTAGCAGATAAAATATTAGATTTAGTTCATTATGTACTATCAAAATTTATAAAACCAGATATGACTTTGAGCAAAGTAAATGAATTAGATATACAAGCAATAGAAAAATTAAAACAGCAATATGGAATTGAAGCAATAATTTTAGACGTAGATGATACATTGCGTAAAGAGATGAAGGATATTCCAAAGGTTAATAAGGAATGGATTGAAGACTTAAAAGACAAGATAAAAATTATGATTGTAAGCAATGGAGTAGACAAAGATATAGAAAAATATTTCAATAAAAATGGAATAGATTACATAGGATTTGCGTGCAAACCGTTAAAGAAGAACTTTGTAAAGGCATGTGAAAAGATGAATGTAAATCCGGAGAGTGTACTAATGGTTGGCAATAGCTTGTTTGATGATATATATGGCGGAAAAAGAAATAAGATGAAGACTGCACTTGTAAAAGAAGTAGAAGATAATGAGAGATAACTCAATAAAAACAAATAATACGCTGAATTGAGCTGTTATCAATAAGCCTAGAAGAAATATGAATTTTACGTGAAAATTGGCACTCAATACTTGACTCTGCTAAAAATAGATGTATAATATATCTGTAAATGGTAAAGAATATTTATCATAAACATGTGCCACTCTCATCAAGTGTCAACACATAATATATATTTAAGGAGTTGATTTTTATGATGATGATACCTAGAAAACATGATTTTGATTTATTTGATGATGTATTTGGAGATTCATTTTTTAATGAGGGAGCAAGCAGACTAATGAAGACAGATATCAAAGAAAAGAAGAATGAATACATTATTGATATCGACTTACCAGGATATGAAAAAGAAGGAATAAAACTTGAAGTTCAAGACGGATATTTGACAGTACATGCAACTGTTAATAAAGAAGAAAATAATGAAGAAAAAGGAAGATTTGTACGTAAAGAAAGATATTCTGGAGCATGTTCTAGAAGCTTCTATGTAGGAGAAAATATTACAGAGGATGAAATTAAAGCTAAATTTAAAAATGGTACATTAACAATAGTTGTTCCAAAGAAGGAAGAAAAGAAAGAATTACCAAACAAAAAATATATTGAGATTGAATAATAAAAATTCCCCAGAAATGGGGAATTTTTTATTACATGGGTGAGATACAAATGGGTACTTTTGTAAAAATACATGAATTATGTTGATTAAACTTTTCTAGTATGATAGTATAAATTGCAAATGGATACAATAACAACAGAAGAACGTTAATCTAGGAGTACTAATGAACATAGAAAAATATTTAGTTTTAATTAAACAAGAAGACATGACTGATGATATTATACGATATGAATATCAAGGGGGTCTTGTTAATGTTGTTTTTTAAAAATCGGATAGAATATATTCATATTCTAGAAATGATTTTAAGTCTTATAAAGATCCTAAGAGAATTGATGCAGATGAATGTGATGTGCTTATAATTGGTGGGTATATTTTTAATATATATATGGCTTTAGAATTCTCTGATTATTATAAAATATTTTTCAAAGATAATACTACAAAAATTATTCCATACGAACAAGTAAAGATAGTTCCTAAGAAAATAAATTATACTATTTCTACAAATAAATTTGAATATTTTAAAGAAATATCTGAAATTGTTAGCATAAAAACCGAGAATGGAACTGCAATTCTTGCAAATGAGTATAATAAAATAAATTGTATTGAAAAAGATACTATACTATATAAATACTTAAATCCAGAAGGAAATGTTAAGAAAAATCTAGTAACTAAAAGAACTATTATATACCCATTTGGGGCAAATAGTTCTCAATTTACTGCAGTAAGAAATGCAATGGAGAATCAAATTAGCATAATTGAAGGACCTCCTGGAACTGGAAAAACACAGACTATTTTAAATATTATTGCTAATATTGTAAAAAATGGCAAGACAGTTGCTGTTGTTTCGAATAATAATTCTGCAACGGAAAATGTGTATGAAAAACTAAAAAAATATGATTTGGATTTTTTGTGTGCAAGGCTTGGCAAAAGCAGTAATAAATTAGATTTTATCAAAAATCAGATAGGTGATTATCCAGCTATTGATGTTGAAATAGATGACAGAAAAAAAGTAGAATACAAAATTGATAGTTTAAATAGTGATATTGTAAAAATATTTTCATTACGAAATGAAGTGGCTATTTTAAGAGATGAGCTTAGCAAAATACAAACAGAGCATAATTATTTCAATAGGCAAGAATGTAATGTCTTAAAAAATATGCCCAAAATAAGAAGCCTTGATAGAATATCTGCAAATCAAATTATGAAGCTGAAAATTGAGTGTGAGGATTTAGAGGCTAAAAATGAGAAAATTAATTTGCTATTTAAAGTAAGGTCTGCTTTACTTTTAGGAATTGGTAATTTAAAATTTTATAATAAAGATGCACAATATCTAGTAAAAGTGTATAATAAATTATTTTTTATAGTTAGGGAATTAGAAATAAAAGAAAAAATTAATATTTGTAATAAACAATTAAGAATTTTAGATTATAAAGAAAAACTAAGTAATTTAACAGATTATTCAATGAAGATCTTAAAAGATTATATAAGAGAAAAATATAAAGGAAAAATACAAAGGCCTATTTTTAATATGTCTGATTTTAATTCGAAGCCAGAAAAGATTAATAAGGAATATCCAATAATTTTAAGCACTACACACTCTATAAAAAATTGTTTTAAATCAGACTATAAATTTGATTATATTATAATGGATGAAGCTTCACAAGTAGATCTAATAACGGGGGCACTTGCAATGTCTTCAGCAAAGAATGCAGTTATTGTTGGGGATTTAAAACAATTGCCAAATGTAATAACAGGGCAGGATGCAAGTAAAATAGCAAAAATTTCTAAAAAATATAATGTTGAAGAATGTTACGATTATTTAAAAAATAGTTTTTTATCTTCTGTGATTAAAACAATAAAAGATGCACCTGATACGATGCTAAAGGAACATTATAGGTGCCATCCTAAGATTATAGGATTCTGCAATAAAAAGTTTTATGATAATCAACTTATAATTATGACTGAAGATAATGGAGAAAATGACGTATTAAAAGCATATGTTACTGCAGAGGGAAACCATGCTAGAGGGCATTATAATCAAAGGCAAATTGATGTTATAGAGCAAGAAGTATTGCCTGAACTTGAAGCTAAAGTTCAGATTGATGATATTGGAATAATTTCTCCGTATAGAGAACAGAAGCAGAACATAGATAAACATATAGATAATATACAAGTAGATACTGTACATAAGTTTCAAGGAAGAGAAAAAGATGCAATAGTAATAACAACCGTTGACAATGAAATAAGAGAATTTGTTGATGATCCAAAGATGTTAAATGTTGCGATAAGCCGTGCTAAGAGATTTTTAAGAGTAGTTGTATCTGACAACAAAGAAAATGAAGGAACGAATCTTGATGATTTAATAAAATATATTCAATATAACAATTTTGAAGTAAAAAAGAGTCAAATAAAATCCATATATGACTTATTGTATAAACAGAATATGGAGCAGAGATTGGAGTATTTGAAAGGAAAGAAAAGAATTTCTGAATATGATTCTGAAAACGTTACATATAGTTTTATTAATGATTTAATAAAAGAAAACAATTTTAACAATTTAGATGTTGCTGTTCATGTGCCATTATCTGATGTACTTGATGGGTTAGAGAAATTAGCTCCAGAAGAATGGAAATTTGTAAATAAAACATGGACGCATATTGACTTTGTGATTTTTAATAAGATGGATAAAAAAACAGTGATTGCGGTTGAAGTTGACGGATATTTTTACCATAAAGAAGGAACAGCGCAAGAGAAAAGAGATAAGGTAAAAGATAAAATATTAGAAAAGTATGGTATTCCATTAGTTAGGCTTGCGACTATGAAATCGGATGAAAGAAAAATACTAGAAGAAAAAATGGAAGAGGTATTTTTAAATGGTAACAAATAAATCAAATTTCATTGTTTAAAAGAAGAAATTGTGATATAAGATAAATAAAAAGTAAACTGGAAAAATATTATTTATTGATGCAAGAAAAACGGAAAAAAGAAATTCTGAAATTGGCAATTAGGAATGACGAAAGAACAAGTTAAGAATAGCTGGAAATATATAAGTAAAAGATTAGTAAAAATAGAAGTAGAAATATTTCTATTTTTTTTGTAAATTTATCAAAAAATATTGAAAAAATTTTAATGTATTGGTAGAATATTTTTGTAATATGTAATATTACAAATTACAAAAGAAAGGAGCAATAATGAGTGAATTTAGTGAATTTTTATTAAATGAAATAAAAGAAAATGATGGGATAAATAAAAAGAGTATTCGTGAATTAGCTAAAGAAATTGGGATATCACATGATTATCTTGGACGAATAATTCATGGAAAAGTTATTGCTCCAGAAAAAGGCATACAAGAGAAGATCGCATTTAAATTACTGAAGAAAAATAAATATAAAGAATTTTATGATTTAGCAGCAAAAGATAGAGAAGAAATTCCAGTTGATATTCTAGAAAGTTTGTCAAAAAAAAGTAATAAATGGAATGAAATAAGAAAAATATTGGAGGTAGAAGAATGAGTACAAATATAAATGCAAAAGCAAATTTAATATGGGAAGTAGCAACAAAATTAGTTGGAGTATATAAACCACATGAATATGGCAAGGTAATACTTCCAATGACTGTTTTAAAAAGATTTGATGACATATTAAGACCAACTAAACAAGCAGTTCTAGAAAAATATGAAGAAGTTAAAAATTTTGAAGTAAAAGATCCATTTTTAATAGAAGCTTCTGGATATAGTTTTTATAATACAAGTAAATATGATTTTGAAAAATTATTATCTGATCCTGATAATATAGAAAGTAATTTCAAAAATTATTTAAATGGATTTTCGGATAATGTGATAGATATATTAAGTAATTTTAAATTTGATAATGAAGTAAAAACAATGGCAGATAATAGACTTTTATATGTTGTTATTGAAGAATTTAATTCAAAAAAAGCATATATGGGACTAGATGAAGTAAAAACAGAAGATATGGGTTATATATTTGAAGAATTGGTTAGAAAATTTTCAGAAAGTTATGATGAAGAAGCAGGAGCGCATTTTACAGCTAGAGATATTATTTATTTAATGACAGACTTATTAGTTGTAGAAGAACAAGATATTTTAATAAATGATGATAAAGTTAAAACAATATATGATATGGCAATGGGAACTTCACAAATGCTTGCATGTATGACTGACAGATTACATCAATTAAATAAAAATGTTAAAGTAGATTGCTATGGCCAAGAGTTAAATCCAGAGACTTATGCAATAGCAAAGGCAGATATGCTTATTAAAGGTGGAGAGGCTGATAATTTTAAACAAGGAGATACACTAGATGATGATAAATTTAAAGGATATACATTTGACTATATAATCTCAAATCCTCCATTTGGAATAGATTGGAAGAAACAAAAGAAGGCAATCGAAGATGAAGTTGCTAAAGGTGAACATGGCAGATTTCCAGTAGGAACACCTAAAATATCTGATGGACAAATGTTGTTTACTTTAAACGGAATAGCTAAATTAAAAGATGATGGAAAGATGGCAATTATTCAAAATGGTTCTCCATTATTTTCAGGTGCTGCGGGATCAGGAGAGTCTGAAATAAGAAGATATATTATAGAAAATGATTGGTTAGAAGCAATTATTCAGTTACCTACAGACTTATTTTATAATACAGGTATTTCGACATATATTTGGCTAATTAATAAAGGAAAAGAAGGTACAATAAGAGAAGGTAAAGTTCAATTAATTGATGCATCAAATTGCTATGTAAACAGAAGAAAAAATATAGGAAATAAAAGAAAAGATTTAGACGAAAATTCAAGAAAGTTAATATTAAAGGCTTATTCTGAATTTACAAATAAAGAATATAGTGAAAATGATAAAACAGTTGAAAGCAAAATTTTTGATAATAGTGATTTTGGATTTTATAGAATAACTATTGAATCACCAGCAGTAGATGAAAAACAAGAAGTTATAAAGGATAAAAAAGGAAATATTAAAGCAGATTCAAGCAAAAGAGACTATGAAAATGTACCTTTAAAAGAAGATATAGATGAATATTTTGAGAGAGAGGTTTTGCCATACAATTCCAATGCATGGATAGATAAAAAGAAAACTCAGATTGGTTATGAAATACCATTTACAAGATATTTTTATAAATATGTACCACCAGAAAATTCAGATGATATTTTAGCAAGAATAAGAAAAAATGAGAGTGAAATTATGAATTCTCTACAAAGATTATTTGAGGAGGATAAATAATATGAAAGAAATGAAGGATAGTGGAATAAAATGGATTGGTAAAATTCCTTTGACTTGGAAGATAGGAAAAGTAAAAGATGTTTTTACAAGAAAAAATGAAAAAGCAAATATAGAGAATCCCACAGTTCTTTCTTTAGCTAGAAGTGGAGTTAAAGTTAGAGACATTTCAAATGGAGAAGGTCAATTGGCGGAAAGTTATACTAATTATAATCCAGTGGAAATAAATGATTTGTTATTAAATCCAATGGATTTATATAGTGGGGCCAATTGTAGTGTTTCAAAAGTAGAAGGTGTAATTAGCCCGGCTTATATTAATTTAAGACCTAAAGAAAATAATAATTCAAAATATTATGATTATTATTTAAAAACACAATATTGGAGTATGGCTTTTTTTGCACATGGAAAAGGGGTTTCATTTGACAATCGTTGGACATTAGGATTAGAAACTGCAATGAATTATTATATTCCAATTCCACCTGAAAAAGAACAAGAGAAAATAGCAAATTATCTTGATAAAAAAATATTAGAAATTGATAATGTAATAGAAAAAACAAAAGAAACAATAGAAGATTATAAGAAATATAAACAATCAGTTATTAATGAAGCAGTTACTAAAGGTTTAGATAAAAACGTTGAAATGAAAGATAGTGGAATAGATTGGATTGGGAATATTCCTAAACAGTGGAGCATACAAAAACTGAAAAATATCACAAAGTTAAAAACAGGTACTACACCAAGTACACAAAATGCAGAATGGTTTGATGGAAATTATAATTGGTTTACGCCAAGTGATTTTAATGAAAATTATATAATGAATGATTCGTCAAGAAAACTTTCTAAAAAGGCGAAGGAAGATAATGCAATGACAATAATACCTGCTAATTCAACAATGATCATTGGTATAGGAGGTACGGCTGGAAAAATTGGATATGTAACAGAAGAATGCAGCTGCAATCAACAAATAACAGCAATTATTGCTGATAAGGTGTATAATAAATATATAATGTATTGGATGATAGCAAATACTAAATATTTAAAAGAAACGGCTATGTATACAACATTACCAATAATAAATAATGAAACATTAGGCAGATATTTATTTATTAATCCTAATAATATAGAAAAAGAAAAAAAAATTGTTGAATATTTAGATAAGAAATGTGCTGAAATAGATAAATTAATATCAAGCAAACAAAAAATAATTGAGGAATTAGAACAATATAAAAAATCACTTATATATGAATATGTAACAGGGAAAAAAGAAGTAATTTAGGGGGAAATTACATGGAAGAAAATGAAAGAAGATTTGAACAGGATATAGAAACATATCTATTATCAAAAGATGGTGGATATATAAAAGGTTATCCAGAAGATTTTGATAGAGAATCAGCATTAAATCAAAAAGATTTATTTAAATTTATAGAAGATACTCAAAGCAAAGAATGGAATAGATATAAAAGTACATTTCCAGATGATTATGAATCAAGATTTGTAAAAAGATTTAATGAAGAAGTTGTGACAAGAGGAATAATTGATGTAATTAGAAATGGAATTACGGATAGAGGATTTAAATTTAAACTTGCATATTTCATGCCAGAAACAGACTTGGTACCTGAAAATTGGAATTTGTATAATAAAAATATATTAAATGAAACTAGACAATTAAAATATTCGACACAAAATGAAAATTCAATTGATATAGTTTTACTATTAAATGGAATTCCAGTTGTAGCTCTTGAGTTAAAAAATCAGATAACAGGACAAAATTCAGAAAATGCTCAAAAGCAATTCATGTATGATAGAGATCCGAGAGAATTAATATTTAGATTTAATAGTAGAATAATAACATATTTTGCAGTTGATCACTATGATGTAAAATATACAACTAAACTTGCAGGAAAAGATACATATTATTTACCATTTAATCAAGGTTCTAACGGAGCAGGAAATGTTGGAGGAGCTGGAAACCCAACAAATGAAAGTGGATATACAACAGATTACTTATGGAAAAATGTGTTAAAGAAAGATTCTCTAATGGAGATATTACACAAATTTATACATTTACAAGTAAAAGAAGAAGTGCTACATCGCGGTGGGAAAGAAATAATAAAAAAGAAAGAAAACATTATTTTTCCAAGATTTCATCAATTAGATGTTGTAAGAAAATTAATATGGAATGTTAGAGACTGTGGTGTTGGACATAATTATTTAATTCAACATAGTGCTGGTTCAGGAAAATCTAATAGTATAGCTTGGCTTGCACATAGGTTGTCAGGATTACATGACAAGAACAATAATGCAGTATTCAATTCAATTATAGTTGTTACAGATAGAAAAGTATTAGACAAGCAATTACAAGAAACAATATATCAATTTGAACATCAAAAAGGTGTCGTTGTAAAAATTGATGATGAAAAAACATCAAAAGACTTAAAAGATGCAATAAATGATGGAAAAAGAATTATAATTACAACATTACAAAAATTTCCTGTTATCTATAAAGATGTAGATGATATGGGACACAAAAGATTTGCTGTTATAGTGGATGAAGCACATTCAAGTCAAACAGGAAACTCTGCAAAAAAATTAAAAATTGCATTAGCGGATAAAGAAGAAGCATTAAAAAAATGTGCTGAAATGGAAGCAATATCAGAAGAAAACGAAAAAGATTATGAAGATAAAATAGTTGAAGAGTTGGCTACACATGGACATCAAAAAAATATTTCATTCTTTGCTTTTACTGCTACCCCAAAACCAAAGACATTAGAATTATTTGGAACAAAGCAAGATGATGGGACATTTAAACCATATCATGTATACAGTATGAGACAAGCTATAGAAGAAGGATTTATATTAGATGTTTTAGCCAATTACATGACATATAAAACAATATATCAAATTGCTAAAAATACACCAGATAATCCGGAGGTACCTGAAAATTATGCAACAAAAGTGATAAAAAAATTTGAGAGTTTACATGAAATAAATATTACTCAAAAGACTCAAATTATAGTTGAGCAATTTAGAAATGTTACAAAAAATAAAATAGGTGGTAGAGGAAAAGCGATGCTCGTAACTGCTTCAAGATTGCATGCTGTTAGATATTTCTTTGAAATTAAAAGATATATTGCAGAAAAAGGATATGATGATCTTGATGTATTAGTTGCATTTTCAGGAGAAGTGCAAGATGGAGGAGAATCATTTACTGAAAGTGGAATGAATAAAACAAAAGATGGCAAAAGAATATCTGAATCACAAACAAAAGAGTATTTTAACTCAGATGAATTTGGAATATTAGTAGTTGCTGAAAAATATCAGACAGGCTTTGATGAACCATTATTACATACAATGTTTGTGGATAAAAAGTTAAAAGGAATAAAAGCGGTACAAACATTATCAAGATTAAATAGAACATGCAAAGGGAAAGACGATACATTAGTAATTGATTTTGTTAATGAAGCTCAAGATATACAAGAAGCATTTAAGCCTTTTTATGATGTTACTGTACTAGAGCAAGAAACTAATCCAAATGCTATTTATGATAAATTAAACATGATAAAAAGTTATGGATTAATTTATGACGAGAATATAGAAAAATTTTGTAAAATTTATTTAAAAAATAGTAAACAAACTGAAAACGATTTTGGAAGATTAACAAGTTGTGTTAAAGAAACAGTAGATTTATATAACAAACTTGAAATTGAAGATAGAGAAAGTTTTAGAAAACAAGTAATTAGTTTTAATAAATTCTATTCTTATATAACTCAAATCGCATTTATGGGAGATGAAGAACTTCATAAAACATATATGTATTTAAGATATGTAGAAAAATTACTACCTAAAAATAAAGTTGATACAATTGACTTAGAAGGTTCATTAAAATTAACTTTCTATAATTTAAAGCAAACATTTCAAGGAAGTGTATCTTTAAGAAAAACAGACGAGGCAGAAGGATTAGTAAAACCTCAAGGTTCGGGTATTCCGATTGCAATATTACCAGAACAAAGATATTTAGAAGAAGTAATAAAAAAAGTGAATGATTTATATGCAGGACAATTTACAGAATCTGATAATATGTTAGTTAAAAATATCATGGATATTATAATGAAAGATGATGAAGTTAGAAAATCTGCAAAGGCTAATAATGAGGATATGTTTGTAAAATCTGTATTTCCAAAAGTATTTAGTGAAAAAACAAGTAAAGCCTATAAAGAAAGTGCAACATCTTATAAAAAGTTATTTGAGAGTAAAGAGTTTTACAATGCTATAATGAAATCGATAGGAAATGTTATTTATAGAATTTTAAATAGTGATGATACAATAAAATACAGTGAGAAAAACGAAGAAGATTCAAATACAGAATTAAAAGTGGCAGAAAATAGTAAGGAATATAATAATTAATATTGGAAATAAGTGAGATATAATTTTGGTGAGGGGGAGAAAATATATGGCAAAAAATATAGATCCTCAATTGGTGAAAGTGGGAGAATATTTAAAATTAGATGAGGATGTTAAATTTGAAATTCCAGAATATCAGAGAAGTTATGCTTGGGATATTACAAGATGCGATAAATTATGGTCAGATATAAAAGATTTTATAGAAAATGGTAGCAAAGATCCGTATTTTTTTGGAACAATTATTATTAGTTGTGAAAAAAATGATTCACGATATAGTTTAATTGATGGACAACAAAGGACTACAACTTTTATGCTTTTATTAAAAGCATTATTAATACAAATCAATAAAAGATTAATAGAAATGATTGACGATGAAGAATCTGACATTTTAAAAAGTGGATTAAAAGAAAGAAGAAGAAATATAATAAGTATCTTATACCAAGTAGATGTAGACGAAATAACGGACTTCCCAAAAGAAGAAAAAGACAGAAAGATATATAATCAGTTTAATAATTTAATAAATAATTCTAATCAAGAAATTTATAAGCAAGATTTAGTTAATATTATGACATCAGTATCTTTTACAGAAGCAGAAGCTAAAGTAACTAAAATACCATATAAACAAAAGGATAATAAATATACTAATTTTTTTAGAAATTTTAAACATTTTTATGAAAAAGAAGAACTAAATCAAACTGAATTTTTAAATAAATTTTCAAAAGTACTTCTGGAAAGTTGTCAAGTTATTGAAATAAAAAGCTGGAATGTAGAGCAGGCTATAACTATGTTTAACTCATTAAATTCAGATGGAATGCCATTGACTGATTCAGATATTATCTATTCAAAAATGTTTGCTGCTGTTAAAACTGAAGATGAAAGAAAGCTTCTTGGCAGAAAGTGGAGATATTTAATAGAATTAACTAAAGGTATACAAAATGAAAAAATAATAAGTATTAATTCTTTATTGAATCAAAAAATGTATTTATATCGTAGTAAAGATGGAGATACGATAAATGCCAGTGGAAATATCGATGTTACAACTCCAGGTCTTAGAAGATATTACACAGATATAAATCAAAAACATATTAATAATCCAATAAAATTTTGCAATGAACTGATTATTTTGGCTTATATTTGGAATATTGTTAAAGATAGTGCTATAATAAAAGTATTATTTTATTTTAATGATAACTCAAAATTATTTTTAGCAAGTTATTTTTCACGTTTTGATCATTTGTTTAGCTTTGATACAAATGAAAAAATAAATATTAAAGAAGAAGATAAAAGTTATTTAATTAAGAATGTCGAAATAATTGGAGAATTAATGCTTAGATTATTTACTATTTTGTCATTGGTTGACGCTGGATATTCTAGTTCTAATTTCAAATCTTTTTTATTCAACGAAGAAATAAAATTAGCTAATTTATCAATAGATAATACTATAATTGTTGAAGATTTTAATAAGCATATTAATAAAAATTGGGAAAAAGAGAATATTAAGTTAAAATTAGAAGAATATGAAAAAAATGATATAGTATATTTAAATGAATATTTATTTGCAAAAGATAACAAACTTGATTTTAATATAACTTCAGATATAGATATTGAACATATTATGCCTCAAAGTGGAAAAAATATCAATACTATTCAGCAAGATGCAAAAATCGAAAATGCAGATATGTGGAGAGAATATGTAAATAAAATCGGAAATAAAATTCTATTAGAATATGATATTAATCGTTCAATAGGAAATGAGTGGTTTAGAACAAAGGTGTCTACTAAAATAAAAGATAAATCAGGATATATAGATAGTAAATATCCTTTAGCGAAATTTTTGGTTGAAAAGTATGAAAATCAAAACAAACCATTTTGGACAAAAGATGATATAGATAATATGACAAAAGAAGCTGTCAATAGAATAGCAAAATTTATTTTTAATGATTAGGCATATAGTTAATATAAAACCACAACAATTCTTAAATGGAAATAAAACAATAGGAACTAAAATAAAACTTTCTTTTTTAGAAATAATATGATATAATATTATTATAATCAAAAAGGAGAGTTTTTATTATGTTAGGAAATAAAATTAAATTATATAGAGAAAATAAAAAAATGACTCAAAATGATTTAGCAAATATATTAGAAGTAAGTTCTGGAACTATATCAAAATATGAATCAGGAGCTTTAGAACCTAATATTGAATCATTAAAAAAATTAGCAGATTTATTTGGAATAACTATTGATGAATTATTAAAAGATGAAGAAAAATTTGATTTCTCAAATGTTAATGTTTTAAAGGCCTTAAGAGAACAAAAAGAAATGAAACTAAAAGGAAATTTATATCATCAAACTCAAGTTTCATTTGCTTATAATACAAATCATATTGAAGGTAGTACATTAACAGAAGATCAAACAAGATATATTTTTGAAACAAATACTATTTTATTTGAAGGGGATACAGTTGCAAAGGTGGATGATATATTAGAAACATCTAATCACTTTAAATTAGTTGATTATATGCTAGAGTTTGCAGATAAGAAACTAACAGAAAAAATGATAAAAGAATTTCATAAAATTTTGAAAGAAGGTACTTCAGATAGTCGAGTGGAATGGTTTAATGTTGGAGAATACAAACAAAGGGCTAATACAATAGGAAATGGCATTAAAACAACATCGCCAAATAATGTTGAAAAAGATATGTCAAAACTAATGGATTGGTATAATTCACTTAAACAAATAACTATAAAAGAAATAATTGAATTTCATTATAGATTTGAGAGCATTCATCCATTTCAAGATGGTAATGGCAGAATAGGAAGAATTATTATGTTTAAAGAATGTTTAAAAAACAATATTATTCCATTTATTATACAAGATGCAAATAAATTATTCTATTATAGAGGATTAAGAGAATATAAAAGTGAAAAAGGATATTTAACCGATACATGCTTAAATGCACAAGATCAGTATATAAAAATGATAGAGTATTATTTGAAATAAAAGGAGGATTAATGAATTTTATATTAAATATACTAGAACAAGATTATATTTCAAATGTTTATATTGGTGTAACAGGAATATTAGTAGCTATAGTTATTTTTATAGCTGAAGTAATAAAAGATCAAAATAATGAGCTTAATAAAAAAGTTATATTATATAGGACAAACATAAAAGAGAATATAATATTTACACTACTGATTTTCTTTTATATGATAATAATTAACATGTTTAAATATAATCAAGATATTAATATTTGTGAATGCTATAATAAAATCTATTTGATAACACATGGAATTTTATTAGTCCTTGTTATAATGTCTATTTATAAGACAGGAAAAATGTTTGGAATAGCACTAAAGCTGAATACGGAAAAAGATTATTTTAATGAAGAACTTGAAAAATACATATATATAAAATCTATGGAACTTGAAAAAAGAGCTAATAGCAAAAATAATAAAAGATATAAAAAAGAAAAAAATGAATTTAGTAAATTTCTAAAAGAACAGGAAATATATTTTAATGATGAAAGAAAAATCAAAGACAATTCGGATTATGAAGCTATATATCCAATTAAAAATGGTATAATTGGGAAATATGATTATAAAAAACTAATTGAATTATCTAACTATTTTAATAATCAAAAGATTAATGAAGAAAATTATGTTATTAAGAATAAAGATATTGTATTTATACCAAATAACATTGGAAAAAGAGTAAACAAAAAAGAACCAATTTTTTATTGCTTAAAGCAGTATAAAAATATTTTTAAGAATTTAAGCAATCTGGTTATCTATGCAGACAATAGGTTATTTATAGATGATGAAGTTAAATTAATTAATAGCTGTTTGTTTAAGATGGCGTCTGAATATGAAGAACCTGATGCTTATGATGAAAATAATAGATTACTTAATTACTTTAAATATTTATATGATAATGAACTTTATGGAATAAAAGCCTTAGCCTTAGCTAATATTGAAGAATACTACAGAAAAATATATAACAATTTTTCAAAGAACAGACAATTTGCCAGATTTTTGGGGGAATTATCTTTGTTAGCTTATTCTAATGATGATTATGATGACTATGAATATATAAATAATATAGATTTTTATTTATATATTCATCAAATGAATGAAGAAGAAATAGATATAAAGAAAATAACATATGATTGTGCCAATAATATATTTGACTTCAATCTATATTCAGTAAAGCAAAATTCAGATATAAGATATTATGATAATTTGATGTTTCTTTTATTAAAATTTATTATATATTTAA
>ERZ780148.1294-NODE-1294-length-17321-cov-5.453956_pt1 | contig 17321 bp, 15 predicted proteins | sample MGYA00510984_ERZ780148 | MGnify/ENA primary metagenome ERZ780148 (study PRJEB29588, sample SAMEA2160902) | human gut metagenome | biome: human gut; feature: human-associated habitat; material: faeces | place: Denmark | collected 2008/2010 ...
GCAAGGGGGACGCGTCCCCCTTGACTCCCGATTAGGGATTGCAGTAAGCGGAACATTCGACGCTAAATTATAGTTTTTCACACAGTATACTTGAATTTTACTTTCGTTGTGATTTTTTTATTAAGCGCCACAATCACGGCTAACAGAATCCTGCCGGCGTGAGCGCAGGAAAATACAAAGCCAGTACATCAGCACACTGAGAAGAAGCTGAGGGATCATCAGCACCAGAGCGACAACCATACAGCCAGCCCCGCCGAATATCGCCGCTGAGATCAGCGAAACAGCCGTGCAGACTAAAATCACTATCAGAGTACCGCGCGCTTCAATGCGGGTGAGAATACTGTCCTTTCGAACAGCAATAAATCGGAACGGCACCAGTAAAACAGCAGAAATTACCGCAGTAACAAGGAAAGACGCTCCGAGCGCCAGCAGCGATAAAGCTCCGTTTAATATCTCGCCGCCCAGCTGTGCCAGCGGTGTGAAATCTGTTCCGTCAACGTATATGCTTCCATCGGTCTGGAACTCCGGTTCTGCTGACGATATCCCAGCCGCAAATACGAACGCCAGTACGCACAGCACGACCTGTATCAGCGCAAAAACTACGAACCTAGCTAATGAACGATTTTTCATAATGCCACTCCCTTCCAGATTATATAATAACACAGCTCCCGTACTTTGTCAATTAAAAACATATTGACAAAACCGCTGTAAAGTGCTAAAATCAACTTGGCCGCCCAAACGCGGAATGATAACAGAAGGTGGAACAAAATGGCTATAGAAAAGGTAAGAAAATACTTCGCAGGCTGCGGAATGGCAGACCGCATACTTGAATTTGACAGCTCCAGCGCAACGGTGGAGCTTGCCGCCCATGCACTCAGCTGTGAGCCGCGCCGCATCGCTAAGAGCCTATCGTTTATGCTAGGCGAGGAGCCGATACTTGTCGTAACGGCTGGCGACGCGAAGGTCGACAACGCAAAATACAAGGCTAAATTCGGCAAGAAGGCAAAAATGCTGACTCCTGACGAAGTAGTGCAGTTTATCGGACACGCGATCGGCGGAGTATGCCCGTTCGCAGTGAACGATGGCGTGACTGTATACCTCGACGAATCGCTCAAGAGGTTCAGCACCGTGTTCCCCGCCTGCGGAAGCAGCAACAGCGCGATTGAGCTCACCATACCGGAGCTTGAGGAGCACTCCGGCTTTACAGAGTGGGTAGACGTCTGCAAGGGCTGGGAGTAATGGCAGTTTTGTGCTGACCGATGTCCGTATAATTAATGCTGTTACGGAATAATTGTGCTATAATAAAGTTACAACGTTAATTCCAGGAGGGTATTATGGAACACATCAGACCTATCATTGCAGTTATGCTTTCGGCACTTTTGTGCGGTTGTACTCCCGCTGCCGGTTCGTCCGGGGACAGCCAGAGCCAGGCTGAATTCTCGCCGGAAAGCGGATTCGCGCTCGGTTCGGCGGTACCTTCACAGCCCGGCGGGATAACAGTTCAGTCGCTGGACGCTCCGACCGGCAAGAACCTTCCGGACGGCAACCCGCTTATTTCAAACGTTTTCTGCGCAGACCCCACCGCTGTGGAGTACGAGGGCAGGCTTTACATCTACGGAACAAACGACAATCAGCAGTACGAAACGGTCGGAGCCGACGGAAAGAACACCTATGAGCATATAAAGTCACTGGTGATACTCTCCACTGACGATATGGTGAACTACACCTACCACGGCATAATCGACATCGCGGAAATATGCCCCTGGGCGCTGGCGTCCTGGGCGCCGTCGATAACATCCCGCGTTGAGGAGGACGGCCTCACTCATTTCTATCTCTACTTCTCAAACAGCGGCTGGGGTACCGGAGTCATAACCTCCACTTCTCCAACCGGGCCGTGGTCAGACCCTCTCGGGGAATCCCTTTTGGACGGCAACACGCCGGGACTTAACGGGTGCAGTTCCCCGTTTGACCCGGGCGTATGCATCGACGACAACGGCACCGGATGGCTGGCTTTCGGAGGCGGCGACGGCGGCTCGCGCATAGTTAAGCTCGGCGACGATATGGTGAGCATCGACAGCGACATTGTGAAAATCCCATCTAAATTCAATTTCGAGGCAAGCGAGCTGAACTACATCAACGGAACCTATGTCTACACTTACAACAACGACTGGTCGAGCCACACTGACGGGTGGGACGTCGACGGCGTAACGCCTCCGCCGCAGTGCAGCATGTCCTACATGACCACTAAGACCCCGCTTGACACGGATAGCTGGGTATATCAGGATTATTACTTCAAGAATCCCGGCGAGTATGGACTTGAATACAGCAACAACCACACCCACCTGCAAAAGTACCAGGGTAAGTATTATCTGTTCTACCATGCGATGTATCCTCAGAAGGCGCTTGGAACGTACGGAGGATTCCGCAGCCTGTGCGTGAACGAAGCGCAGGTCGACGAGGAAAACGTAGTCATTGAGAAAGTCACCGGCGACAAGGCGGGAGTTTCCCAGATAAAGAGCCTCGACCCCTATCAGCCGGTACAGGCGGAGACCATCGCGGCATGCGCAGGCGCGTCCTACGCTCCTGCGGAGGGAAGCGGCAACATGACGATCTCCTGCGGCGCTGAGAATGGCTCCGGCGCGTGGACGTGCGTCCGCGGCGCTGATTTCGGCGACGGCGCGAAGTACTTCGCGGCTAAGGTAAAGGGAACCGGAAGAGTCGACGTTTACCTCGACAATATCGAGGGAACTGCGGCGGCTTCCGTGGAGTTCAGCTCTGACGACTGGCAGGTCGTATACAACAGCCTGTTCTCCGAGGTATCCGGAACTCACGACGTGTTCTTCGTGTTCCCGGCTGGCTTTGAGTTCGATTCCTGGCAGTTTGCATGACTGTAATATTTTTCGGCCGCTCTGTTTTTCGGGGCGGTCGATTGACTTTTTTAACGGTTTTTGCTATAATGTAATGTGAAATTGTGGTTTCTTACTGTCCGGAGGTCAGCCATGAGGAAGCTAATCATCATAACATCAGCCGTAATGCCCGCAATTGCAGTGCTCTGTACCGCGCTGTATCTCCGCGGAGGTCAGGACGTTTTTCTGACCCTGGCGATAACCTTCGCGACGATATCCTACCATTTCATAATGCGGCTGATAGTCGGCGGTATCGTGAACTCCACAATGCACAATCGCGCCGATCTCTCCAGACCATGGTTCCGCCAAAGGGACTGGGAAAGGAAGCTCTACAGGCTGCTCCGTGTGAAGAAGTGGAAGGGCAGAGTGCCGACGTATCGGCCGGATTTCTTTGACCTGAGCAGGCATACTCCTGACGAGATAGCTCAGGCAATGTGCCAGGCGGAGATAACCCACGAGATAATACTTCCGCTGAGTTTTCTTCCGATATTTGCTTCAATATGGGTGGGAGCGCTCCCGGCGTTTGTTATAACCTCGGTAATATCGGCAGGGCTGGAGCTTGTATTCATCGTTACTCAGAGGTTCAACCGCCCGAGGATAATCAGAATGCTGGCGCACCGTCAGAACGCTCAGAAAAAAAAGGAAAACGGAAAATGACAAACACAAAAAAATTCAGAAACTGCCTGCTGCTACTGACAGCAGCGATAATATGGGGCATGGCGTTTGTATCGCAGCAGGCGGGCATGGATTTCATGGGACCGCTGACCTTCAACGGTTCGCGAAACATCATTGGAAGCGTTATACTTGTCCCGGTGATACTTATTATACGCGGGCGTATTCCCAAAGCGGAGCGCAAACCGCTTCCCGTTAAGACCACCATCATAGGAGGTCTCGCGTGCGGCGCGGCGCTGACCATCGCCTCAACGCTCCAGCAGTATGGTCTGACGATGACCACCGTCGGAAAGGGCGGATTCATCACTACGCTGTACATAATCCTCACGCCCATACTCGGCATATTCATCGGCAGGAAGGCTCCGAAAGCAGTGTGGTTCTGCGCGGTTCTGGCAGTTGCCGGAATGTTCCTGCTGTGCGTGAACGGCGAGAGCCTTTCCATCTCGGCGGGCGACCTGCTCGTACTTGGAAGCGCTCTGGTGTTTGCAGTCCACATTCTCGTTATCGACCACTTCTCGCCCCTTACCGACGGCGTGATACTTTCCTGCATTCAGTTCGCGGTGTGCGGCGTGGTAAGTACGATCGGAGCATTCATTTTCGAGCAGCCCTCCTGGGAGCAGCTCGTCAGCGGAGCGATTCCGGTGCTTTACGCCGGCGTGCTTTCCTGCGGCGTTGGATATACCTTGCAGATCGTAGGTCAGAAGGGCGTCGACCCTACTGCGGCGGCGCTGATACTGTCGCTGGAATCAGTCGTGGCTACGATATCCGGATTTGTCGCCTATAAAATAGGTTTTCTCAGGACTGATCAGAGCATGAGCCCCCGGCAGATAATCGGCTGCGCTATTGTGTTTGCGGCTGTAATTCTTGTGCAGCTTCCGTGGGACAGGATAAGCCGGAAGCTCCGGAAAAATCAGAACGCGTAGTTCAGAGAAAAAAGCGGCGCAGACCCGACTGTATCTTTGTCAGATCTGCGCCGCTGGCTCTAGCCAAGTGCGAAATAATTCCGGTACTCAAACCGCGTGACCCGGTGATCCTGGGAAAGCGCCGCCGTGGAGATATCAAAGTATTGCATATCCTGCGCCCCTTCAACATAACGCCGTTTGTGGTAGCTGTTTGAGGAGTTCCACACGGTATCGACCCATATCTGCCTGCCGTCGATTACCGCCATATTCCAGGAATGCGACCGTTCGTCTGCGGTGGAGGTCTGCATGAAGCAGCGGCTTCCGGTAACAACGCTGCCGGAGGCGTTCGCGCACCATATCCCTTGAGCCTGGCAAAGCGCGGAGAACAGATTCGACCAGCCGAAGCACACCGAGCGGTGGTATTCCAGAACATGCTCAAGCGTCAGCATGTCGTCGGTCACGCCCTTTTCGGAGGCGTCCTTGTCGTAGTACATGTTCCGCGATACCCACTGTGAAATTGCGCGCAGCTTGTCATAGTCGCTGGTGATACCCGCGCATATCTCGTCGGAAAGCTCCCTGACCCGGCTGAGGACCTGCCTTGCAGTCTCGGGGTCGCCGGAGGACGTGATGTGCTGCATTACGCCCTCCTCCGGGAGCTCCAGCGGGTAAGCGGCGGCGCTCAGGTTTTCGTCTGCGGGAAGCTCAGCCCAGGAGAGCGGCGCGGAGCCGTCCGCGGTCATTTCAAAAACGTAGTCCATTATCGCGCCGCCGTCCAGCGACACCCGGATAATATAGTATCCCGGGTCGAGCGAGGACGCGTTCAGCGTGCCGGAAAAGCTGCTTCCGTTTTGGGTAAAGTCGTAGCTCGGGATCTGCTCAAGAAGGATATCCACCGCAGTTACGGGAGTTCCTTCATAAACGCCCGAATATCTGACGCTTCGCCCGCCGAACTCAAACTGTACGTGATGGAGCGGGTCGCCGGAGGTAATAAGCATGTTCGATGGGTGTTCCGGCTCGGTGGGTTCGGAATGCTCAGCGGTGTGAGGCTTGGAAGTGGTCTGGATTTTTTCAGTGGTTGTTTCCGGCGCGGAAGTCACGGAGAAAACGGCGGAATTCGGCTGAGCAGGCTCGGAAACCGCCGAGGGCTGAGCGGCTGTAATTTTTCCTGGTTGAATAGATGTTGAAAAATTTGTTTCCTCCGGTATGTCTGGGGATTCAGCGGTTAAGGCGGCAGGTTCGGCGGTTACAGTCGGAGTTTCAGGCGGTGCCTCGGTCTGCGGGGCAGTTGTCACAGCTGCAGAACTGCCGGAGGTTTCCGGAGCAGAACTGGAGTCCGTGGAAACAGTCTGGGAAGGCATGACGAATTCAGGCACGCTGCTTTCGCTTACTTGAGGCTGATTCAGCAGCAGAGCCAGCCTGGCTATTCCGGCGGCAAGCACGCAGCAGCCGGATATAATTAATATAGTATATTTTTTCACGATGGCCTCCGGGGAAGTTGATATGTATATTTTACCCCGGAAATCCGGATTTGTCAATATTTAGTTTTCGTCTATCGCGAGGGCGCCCTGGAATCCTCCCGCCGCTGGGGAAACGATGTCTGCGCCGATGATGGCTCCGTTTTCAACGAGGAGTTCCGCGTTGAGCGGAACCGGCGTATCACCGGAAAGCTCGTAGGTGTAGCGCTTGACGGTGTGCGCGCGGTACTTCCGCAGGTCGAAGCCCTGTTTGCGCTGGAGCGCGTTGTATTCCTCGTAAACGTCGTCGAATTCCACGGGGATACGCACGTTTTCAACGGCGGTGTGGGTGAATCCGGGGTCCCAGCCGAAGCTCTCTATGTAGGCTATGCGCTGTTCGTTGGTCGCGCCGGGTATCGAATCGGTTCCGCACCCGAAGCTGGGCGTCAGCGCCCAGAGCGCTGCCGCCGCGAATAGTATCAGCCCGGCGGCAAGCGGAAGCCGGGAGCGTTTCGTGTCGTTCTTCATAGTTCCTCCGTTCATATTACTGTAGGATTGCACAAAATTCAGCCTGGATTTTGTGTGTCCGCAGTCTCTGTTTGTCCTCAGATATCAATATATGACCATTGTGTGAAAAGAATACCGTAGATTTTGTTGTGTAATGCACAAATTAAACTGTGGCGTTTTGTTATAATCTCCAAAAATCGAGATGAAAGTTTCTTGAATGGCTCAAAATAGGGCTTTTTTTGTGCAATACCACTAGCAGAACAGACCGTTTTTTGTGGTTGTTTTGTAGGTCTTGGTTATTATTCATAAAGGGATTCAAAAATATTTGTTGACTTAGGCTCTTTATTTTTTCGCCGTATTTTGGTATTATATTAGTAGCGGAAAAGCTGATAGTTCCCTGAAAAGGGTTCAAAATAATTAAGTAATTCAGGAGGTCATTTCTAATGGCAAGCTTATCACTCAGAGGCATATACAAGCGCTATCCCGGCGGCGTTGTTGCCGTTTCCGATTTCACAATGAATATCAAGGACAAGGAGTTCATCGTACTCGTAGGCCCTTCCGGCTGCGGTAAGTCCACAACTCTCCGTATGATCGCAGGTCTTGAGGAGATCTCCGAGGGCGAAATGTTCATCGGCGACCGTCTCGTTAACGACGTTGCTCCTAAGGACAGAGATATCGCGATGGTATTCCAGAACTACGCTCTGTACCCCCATATGTCCGTTTTCGATAACATGGCATTCGGTCTGAAGCTCCGTAAGGTTCCGAAGGACGAAATCAAGAAGCTCGTTGAAGAGGCTGCTAAGATTCTCGATATCTCCCACCTGCTCGACAGAAAGCCGAAGGCTCTGTCCGGTGGTCAGAGACAGCGTGTAGCGCTCGGCCGTGCTATCGTACGTGATCCTCAGGTCTTCCTGCTTGACGAGCCGCTGTCCAACCTGGACGCTAAGCTCCGTGCACAGATGAGAACCGAGCTCTCCAAGCTCCACAAGAAGCTGGGTACTACATTCATCTATGTAACTCATGACCAGACAGAGGCTATGACCATGGGTGACAGAATCGTTGTTATGAAGGACGGCTACATTCAGCAGATTGATTCTCCTATCAACCTTTATGAGAACCCTGTTAACAAGTTCGTTGCAGGCTTCATCGGCTCTCCGCAGATGAACTTCATTCCTGCTAAGCTCATCATGGCTAACGGCAAGTACACCGTTGAGTTCGGTTCTGAGGACACCAAGACCTCCAGAGGCCGCAAGTTCTACGTTGAGCTGCCCTCCGCAAAGGCTGACAACGAGGGTCTGAAGTACTATGTAGACAAGGAAGTTATCCTCGGTATCCGTCCTGAGAACATTCACGACGAGGAGATGTTCCTCTCCACCGCTAAGACCGGTATGATCGAGGCTACTGTTGACGTAACCGAAATGCTCGGTGCTGAGACATTCCTGTACCTCACCTGCGAGGGTATCCCGCTCACCGCTAGAGTATCTCCGAGATGCACTGCACGTCCCCAGGATACTGTTAAGCTCGCTCTCGACCCGAACAAGATCCACCTGTTCGACGCTTCCGATGAGCACTCCCTGCTCAACTGATTGTTGAACAACAACATACGCTGACTGCGGCGCAGCTTTCGGGCTGCGCCGTTTTTGCAGTTTCTCCGACATGCAGGAGGTGTATCTTGATAAAGCTGAAATATTCCGGGCTTTGCGCCGCAGGGTTAGCCATGAATCTGGCATGCCTGCTGATTGACTGGCTGTTCTGCTACATATTTGACTTATTTTACACCGTTTCGATCGGCTTATTTATTATTGTTGGCGCAGTACTTTGTATCGGCTCGGGATTTTTGCACGTCGCCTTTATGAACATAATCAGGAAAAGGCTCATGATAAGTTCGAAATGGTATTTCCTCACAGTTTTTGCCGCACTGGTCGTGCTTTGCGGTCTGGGGATAATACTTACGTTTGCGTTCAGCGAAAGTATATGGGCTGGTTGGGACGGACTTGGCAAGGCGATGACGCTTTTTTTCTTCTCAATAGGAATCGGAGGCGTAGCGATAGTCAGCGGGATATCAACATTGTGTATTCAACCGCTTTTAGGCGTCGCCGAGCCAGACAAGGGTGAGGAGCGTGATCAATGAAATACCTGAAATACGCCGGGCTGTGCGCCGCCGGATTTTTTACCGAATATCTGCTGAGCGTGGTGTTTTCTGCGTTTGTAACTCTATTGGTGCTGTATCCTGCCGCAGCTATTCCATGTGGTATACTGTCAGGAAAATTGCATGTGTTTTATACTAAAAGGATACGTAATGAGCTTAGCATGCCGCTGGTGGTGTACTGTATAACTGCGCTTGGGCTTCCGGTGCTGGCGGGAGCCGCAGGAGTATTTATAAACATATCAGCGCCGGAGCTGCTAACGCCGAACATAAGCAGCATGGAAGGAAGCTACGCAGGTTTGGTGAAGCTGCTGATTTTCGCGGCAGTACTCGTAAATACCATCATCATAACCGCAAGCGGAGCGTATAACGTGTATAAGGAGCAAAAAAATGAACAACAAGGTTGAAATGCTTATAAACAATATCGAGCGCTCGATAATCGGAAAGCGCCCGGTAATAGAAAAGGTAGTCTGCGCAATGCTTGCGGGCGGTCATGTCCTCATCGAGGACGTCCCCGGAGTTGGTAAGACCCTGCTCGCGGAAACGCTTGCAAAGAGCGTTTCGGGAAGCTTCGGGCGCATTCAGTTCACGCCTGATCTCATGCCGTCGGACGTTATCGGCTACACGGTGGTGGACATCAACACGGGTAAGGGAAGCTACAAGCCGGGCGCGGCGATGTGCAACTTCCTGCTTGCAGACGAGATAAACCGCGCCTCGCCGAAGGTGCAGTCCTCGCTGCTGGAGGCGATGGAGGAGCTTCAGATAAGCGTCGACGGCGAGACTCACCAGCTTCCGAAGCCGTTCATGACCCTCGCAACGCAGAACCCGATAGAGACTTTCGGCACGTATCACCTTCCGGAGGCTCAGCTTGACCGCTTCCTCATGCGGATATCGGTGGGGTATCCCGACCGCGCCGCCGAGATGAAAATGCTGGAGGTCATGCCGCAGCGCCAGGAAACTCAGCCGGTGATGCCGCTTGAGGAGCTGATGGAGCTTCGCCGGCAGGCGGCGCAGGTGAAGGTCGCGGATAACGTCAAGGCTTATATACTGTCGCTGGTGACTGCAACGAGATTCCTACAGCAGGTGAAGCTCGGAGCAAGCCCGCGCGGCTCCATCGCGATGTTCCGTGCGGCTCAGGCGATGGCTTTGATGAACGGCAGGGACTACGCGACCCCGGACGACGTAAAGGCAGTCGCGATTCCGGTGCTGGCTCACCGTATCGTGCTGGCTTCCGGGCAGACGGACTACGGCGCGCCGCAGGACATCGTTGCTGAACTTCTTTCAAACACTCACATTCCGATGTAAATAAAAAAGGTGGGGCGTAACGCTCCACCTTTTGCTGTATGCTAGTTTGTCAATCAGGCCTCCGATATGTCCAGAACCCTTGAGATACCGTCCTCGGTCTGCTCGAAAAGGAATCTGAGGTTACGCTCGCCGAAATCCGCTGTGAGCGCATTTTCGCTCTCCGTGAAAGAAGTTCCGTTCTGGTACAGGAATCCCGCTGCGAGAAGCCTGTGGTCGCAGTAGAATCCGCTGATTATCTCGATATACTGCCGCAGGAACGCCGTGCTGTCCACCGGGGCAAAGATATCCTCGGGAAGTCCGGAAATCGTCACCAGTGCGGCGCCGCCGTCGTAGGGGCATCTGTAGTAGCAGAGGTTCTCGTGTGAAACTCCGCAGGAGATCATCGCAAGATCGTGGCCGTTGTGGACTTCGTCCAGCATGAACTTCCCGGTCTGGAACTCCGGAAGCTCCGGCAGGAGCTTCTTGACTCGTCTGGAGACAGCCGTGGAGCTTTCCGGCAGACCGCTCTCGGTGTGCGCCCAGCTCCAGAGCCAGGTGTTCTGTATCTCGGATTCAGAGCCGAGTATTCCTGCGCGGAATTCCCGCTCGCCGAAGCGTATCATGCCCTTCATCGGGTCAAGTCCCCAGGAGTTGTCGGCGATTATCTGCTCACCTAAACGGTTCTGGCAGAGGATAGCCCGCCCCGCCGAAAGGGAAAGCATGTCAAGCATGTTGGTCTTGTCGAAATAAACTGGGCATTCAAGCACCGAAAAATTGTTCATAATTACTCTCCGATATTTATATTCTGACCGAATTTGCGCAGAATGTCGCGCATAAGAACCTTGTCGATCTGGTACATTTTAGTGTGTCCGTGCGGGAGGTCGTCCACCCGCAGCTCGAATCTCATGTAGATTTCCGAGAGGTCGTCAGTATACCAGAATGTGCAAAGCAGGTAGCGATCCTTTGTCGCGTAGTAGTTCACCGGGGAAAATCCCAGCACAGCGCGGATATCCGCGTCAAGAAGCTGTTCGGCTTCCGCGACCTTCATCGGCTCGAACTGCACTTTTTTCGTCCTCGGGAGGCTCTCCGCGCGCTTTTCCTCCTCGGTCTTGAGAATTCTCTTTTTAAACAGTCCGAACATACGGCACCGCCTTTCTCACATGCTACAATTATACTATATTCCGCCGGGATTGTCAATACAAAAACAGCGCACCGGGAGGAGTGGTGCGCCGTCAGTTATGTCGTAAATCTGTGCTCAGCCAGCGCCGAGCCCCTCGGACATTCTCTCAATGAACTCATGATCACGCAGGGGTCTGCCGTTGAAAATGCCCTCGATTAGGTCGATTTCGGAGCCGCCTATCGCCGTCAGGTCGGATGGGCTGTCGACGTCCTTCGCGCATACCGCGATACCCTTGCTGTGCGCCTTCTTTATCAGCGAGCGCACGAATCCCGAGGACACGCTGTCGCCGCTGAAGCGGTCGGCGCGTATCTTTACGGTCTTGACCGAAGCGTTGCTGAGCGGAGCGTCCGTGAAGTAGCCCATCCCGGTGTCGTCGGCGATGATGTTCATTCCCATGCGCGAGAGCGCCTGGAGGTAGATACCGCCGCTGGTGAGGGTGCCTTCCGCCTCGGTGACGGAAATGCTTATCGCGCTTGGCGGCAGGGAATACTCAAGCAGTGTGCTCTGGAGCACGTCAACGGAGATTTCGCTGTTGAGGATATTCTCAGGCATTTTGAAGCTCACGCGGAACTCCGGATAGCCCTGCTCGCGCACGGAGGCGCAGAAGCTGCATATCTTGTCGCAGGCGAAGCGGTAGAGCTGCCGCGAGTAACCGAGCTGGTCGATTATCGGCAGAAATCTGCTGCGCGGCACGGTCATATCTTCATTGCCCCAGAACAGCGTAGCCTCGCAGCAGTGGAGCCGTCCGGTCTTCATCTCAAGCACCGGCTGATAGAGGTAGTAGAACCCCTTGAAGCCGTTCTCGGCGGCGTCGGTGATGAGCTTCTTTACCATGCGGTTGTCAGTGAGGGCGTCCTCAAGTCCCTCGGAGTAGCACACGGCATCATCGCTGAGATGTTCCTTTGCGAGGCGAAGGGTGTGAGTAGCGGCGCTGACAACGGTTTGGATATTCTCCGCGTCGTGCGGGTAGATCGTGAATCCGGCATAGACGCGGATATGATGTTCGTTATTGTGGAGATACCATGGCGAATGGAATTTCGTCAGCACCGCCTGGGCGAACTGCCGCGCTTCCTCGCGCTGGATACCGCTGAGCGATATGAATAGGATGTCGCTTGAGAAGCGGTAGACCTTCTTCTGCGAACTGCACGGGAGCGCAAGGATATACTCCGCGCAGCTTTTCAGGATATCGTCGGCGTATTCGAAGCCGTATATTTCGGAAATGCTCTTGAGGTTGGAGAATTCCACAGCGATGACAGCGCCGCTGCGGTTTTCGGAGATCTCCTCGGTGAAGTCGCGCTCGAACATGCTGCGGTTCGGCATTCCGGTGCCTACGTCGTAGTATGCGAGGCGCTCAAGCTTGTTCTGGGAGTTGCGCAGCTCTTCCTCCATGAACATTTTGTAGATAACTGTGGAAAGAAGCTGGGTCAGGGATTTGAGCAGGCTGCGTTCGCGGCTGCTCCATTCGCGGTTCGTGGTGCGGGAGGTGTAGAGCAGCACTCCGCGGTTGGATCCCTGGTCGTAGGTGCGGGCGAGTACGCAGCTAAGGTTTTTGCGTTCCCTGTCCATGCCGATGGTGCGGAGATCCGTGCATACTATACCGCTGTAATCCAGCTCGTCGCGGATATCCTGCTTGCAGGTGAAATTGACAATTACCGGGAGCACCATGCCGGTGCGGTCGAGCTTATAGGCTCTTCCGGAGTTCTGCTCATCGGTGCAGAATTCGATCTCGGAGAGGTCGAAATGCTCGGTCATGAGCAGCGTGATGTTCTTGATTGCGGTCTTGGTGTCGGGGCTTTGCAGGAATATCGAGTAAACGCCGTTCACCATTATCTGATCCTCGAAGTTCTGACCGAGGAGCTTGTTTGCATTCTGGGAGGTCTCCATCTCGGCGACAAGTGCAACGTAGGAGTTCGCAACGATGGAGATGGTGTGCACCATAGTATCCAGAAGCTGCGCGTTATTATCGACGATATCCTGATCCTCGCCGGTGATGAGCCATGTTCCGATGGTCTGGTGACGTACGCGGATACTCTTTTTGCGTTGGTAGTCCATCTTGTTCAGATTGATTTTTCTGTCTTGACCCTTGGGGAGGATAACCGCGCCGTCGTTGTCGGTTATCGCGGAGAACAGCCCGCTCGCCTGGGAGAGCGGCTGCTGAATGCGCACTAGGTAGTCCTCGCCGAGAATATCCCGCAGAGTATACGTGGACTGGTCGTTTATCTTCACGGAGTGCTTGCTGCGGTAGCGGCGCATTACGATGTCCTCGCCCTCGCAGTCGAGGTAGTCGGTGACGTTGAACATCATGCCCTCGATGAATTCAAGGGGGCTTCCGCTGCGGTGGACCTTACCGGTGATATAGAACCACTGGTAGTCGCCGCCGTTATTGAGCCGCGCGTGGAGCTTTATTTCATCTGCGGTTCCTGCCGTGACCTGCGCTATTACCTCGCAGAACGGCTGGTAATCGTCCGGGTGAACAACGTCGCCCATGATTATAGTATCCCCTGCGGAACCTATCGGGTTTTTTCCCGCGAGTATCCGGGCAGGGAAGCCCTGTTTGAAGCTCATCGTGAAGGCAAGGTTGCCGCTGCTCTCAATGGCGCGCAAGAGCGGCTCTGGATCGGCAAGCGCGGGTGTGGTGGTGCGCGCAGTCAGCTGAACCGGGCGTTCGCTGATTATCGGAATGGGGTCTGCGGGTCTGCGTTCAGACGTCCGCTTATTCTGTGCTGTCAAGTTTATCACCTCATGGGTATTGTTAAATAATTATCAACCAGGCCGTGTTATATAACGCTTGTTTTCTATCAAGTACATTTTACCATAAAACATTTAACGTTTCAAGCCTTTTTTTGTGCTTTTTTCAGAATTTCACACAAATTTCAGAATAGCTAAAGTAAATTAAGTAAATTTAATCTAGTTACTTCACAAGAAAAGCGGGTCAGAGCTGCGGACTGGCCGCAGCCCCGACCCGTAAAAATGTCGGTGCAGAGTAAATATATGCGGATATCGTCATGGATATGTCAATTCTACATGGCTAATCGCTGCTTATCGCTTTTTGTATCCGCCGAGGTAGTTCATCTGATCATCAAAAAGATACAGCATATCGCCGTCTATCACCAGGCAGAAGTCTTTGTTTTCCACCGGTGAGTTAGCCCAGTAGAAAACAGATATATCAGCGGGCGCGGCAGCGTTCTTAACGGCGTCGTATCGCTCGCCGTCAGCGGTCAGCCAGCCCTGCGGGGAGCGCACGATCACCCAGGCGCCGCCTGCCGAGGGATTCCCGCGGTCGTCGTCAGGTTCATATGTGGCTTCCCAGGAGATGGATATTTCCTCGGTGGAGTCACAGCAGTCCAAGGTTTCTGCCCACGAATCCTCGGTGGAGCTGCCGTTATCGCTGGTGGTATTTCCCGACGTGTCGATTACGCCGGATTCCGGATTGGGGCGTTCATTGTCGATCAGAGACTCGTCGGTGGAATCTTCAGGTACTTCATACGTAACCGGAACGAATTCGTTCGCACTGCCGTCCAGAGCAAATGCCGGATTGGTGTGCCCCTTGTTGGTGGAATCAGAAATTGAATCCGCCGCGCCTTCGGCCGGTACAGCCTCTGCCGACTGTTCGGGTATTGGTGCGTCGCCGGCTCCGGGGTTTTCATTTTCGTATCTGTTATCGTTGTATATAATGCCGTCTGTACCTGCGATTCCGTTGTCGAAACCGTATGCGTCGTCTGCCGGAGCCTCGTCTGCGGCTGCTTCCTCGGCGATATCCTCTGCGGAGCCAGCCGTGACCGCGTTCTGTATCATCGAGAATTCCGGAGCGGCAGTTTCATTGCCTGCAATTTCTGCGGCTGACGCCGATGAATCGGCAATAGCACCGGAAGATATCATTGCATTGGAAGCCTTAAGAGAGGGAACGAGATTCACCGCAGCAATGGTGATAGCCGCGCATGCCGCGACTGCTCCGCCGATGTACGCGATACGGCGCAGCGGGAGCGGTTTCTTAGGCTCCTCAAGCGGCTGAGCGGGAGCGTCCGGGTGCTCCTGTAGCTCCTTCAGGACTGCCGCCTTCATTCTGTCGATAGTTTGTCTGTCGGGGTTAATGTTTTCCGCTGACTTCTTATATTCTTCGCTGAATTTCATCAGAAAACCACCTCCCCTGCGGGTTCTGCGAATTCACTCAGCAGCGGCTTCAGCAATTTGCGCGCGCGGCTGAGCTGTGATTTCACGGTAGATTCACCCGCGCCGACCGCGCTGCTTATCTGCGCGACCGACATGTCCTCAAAGTAGAACAGGTGTATCACCGTGCGGTATTTTTCGGGCAGCTTCATCACCGCGTTCATCACGGCGAGCCGCCTTTCGGTTTTTTCGAACTGCTCCTCGCAGCAAGAAGCCATCGGCTCGTTGTCCGGGTCGTCAAGGTTCTCGGTCAGTTCGCCGCGGCTTCTGTGGCGGTTCCACGCGGAGCCGGCGACGTTCTTGGCGCAGTTCACGGCGCACCGGATAAGCCATGCCTTCCGGTGTTCCTCGGATTCGTATGTCAGTCCTGTGCGGAAGTACCTCAGGAATACGTCCTGGGTGATGTCCTCGGCGTCGCTTCGGTCGGCAAGGCGCGCGAAAGCGATCCTATACACCATCGGCATATAGAATTCCATTACTTCCTTGAAGTTTTCCGCAGCGCAGAGCGATAGTGTCAGCATATCATTTCTCCGTCGGATACGGGCTTACGTCCGTATGAATTCATATATAATACCGTGCAAACAATTAAAAGGTTGCAATTTGCACAAATTTTTTCAGATTATTTTGTTCACAGCGACTTTACCCCGGACTGCCGTAAGCAGCGGCTGGGTCATCATGCTGACCGGTTCGTCGGCGTAGAGGGTGAAATCTGCGTCCTTGCCGGGCTCCACGGAGCCTATGTGGTCGGAAACTCCGAGTATCTCGGCGGCTGTGATGGTGATTCCACGGAGCGCTTCCTCCCTGGAAAGTCCGCCGCGGACTGCAAGCGCCGCAGTCAGCGGGAGGTACTGTATCGGGGTCTCGGGGTGGTCGGTGCAGAGCGCGAAGCGAAGTCCGCTTCCGGACAGCACCGATGGGGTGGAGATGTCGTGGTTTGCAAGCTCGGGCTTGCCGCGGTCGCCGAAAATCGGTCCGAGGACTATCGCGGGGGAGTCCTCCGCGAGTTCGTCGGCGATGAGTGCGCCGTCGGTGCAGTGTATCAGCACGTAGTCAAGACCGAACTCGTTCGCGAGGCGCTGCGCTGTGAAAATATCGTCGGCGCGGTGACAGTGGAAGTGCGCCTTGAGCGGGTGCTCCTTGTCGAACAGTGGAAGGAGTGCTTCGCACTTGATGTCAAAATCAGGGCGGGATATTTCGTCCTCGGTGCCTTTCAGGCGCTCGTATTCCGCGATATCCTCGCTGTAGCGCTTCGCCTTGATGAGCTGTTCGCGGATTATCGCAGCGGTAGCCATTCGTGTGACCGGGGTCTCGTCGCGGTCGTTGTAGGTGTTCTTGGGGTTCTCGCCGAGGGCGAATTTAATGGCGGCTGGGGATTTGACGATCAGCTTGTCGACCCGCTTGCTTCCCCAGGTTTTCATTATAATAAAAGAGCCGCCTATCGGATTCGCGGAGCCTACGCCGGTACACACGGAGGTCACGCCAGCGTTCACGGCGTCTTCAAAGCACCTGTCCATGGGATTCACGCTGTCTATCGCGCGGAGGTGAGGCGTGGAGGGGTCGGTGTCCTCGTTGCCGTCCTCGCCCTCGAAGCAGAGCGCGTCGTTCCACATGCCGAGGTGGCAGTGAGCGTCGATGAATCCGGGGTAGAGGGTAAGCCCCTTTCCGTCGACGACCTCCTCGCCGTGGACGGGAGAATAGTCGCACATATTGCCGACCTGCGTGAATACTCCGTCCCCGCAGCGGACGAATCCGCATTCGCTGTCGTAGTATGCGTCCTTTGACATTGAAACTATTTTAACGTTGATTACTACCATTATTGTCCTTTCATTCTGGGTTCGTTGCTTTTTAGAGATAGTTCCGAAACAGTCCGCCGGACTGTTTCGGAGGAGAGGCGTTCGTAATATTATTTGCGGCATGTGGGGGAAAACTCTTGTTTTCCCCCACACCCCTTTAGCGCTTTTTAAGTTTAACTGCGCGCCGGCGCGCAGAGTTGCCGTGCTCCGCACGGAGTTGCCGCACTTCGTGCGGAGATTTCGAGGTCTGCGACCTCGACAAGGGCTCCGCCCTTGACCTGCAAGGGGGACGCGTCCCCCTTGACTCCCG
>ERZ780148.1295-NODE-1295-length-17320-cov-6.917521_pt1 | contig 17320 bp, 10 predicted proteins | sample MGYA00510984_ERZ780148 | MGnify/ENA primary metagenome ERZ780148 (study PRJEB29588, sample SAMEA2160902) | human gut metagenome | biome: human gut; feature: human-associated habitat; material: faeces | place: Denmark | collected 2008/2010 ...
AGCTGCGGCTGCTCTCCCGGTCTCCGGCAGGGTTTGCGGCGCTGACCCGGAGGTATGCCGCCCCGTCAGGCACTGCGATGGTCTCTCCCCCGCCGCACCGGGTCCAGTTTTTGTTATCCTCAGACGACTCCCAGCAGAAGGTCAGCGGCTCCTGTGCACCGCAGCTCTCGGCGCTGGCAGTGACCATGCCTCCGATGCAGGGCACCCCCAGGATCCGGACATAGCCGGGACGGGGGAACCGTTTACCGTTGATGGTAACGTTTTCCACCACCGCATCCTTCCAGTTCATGCTGCGCAGGCACTGGCGCACCCCGTCAATGGTGATGTTCCGCATCACCAGCCCGGTAATGGGCACCTCCGGGAATGCTTCCAGAAAGACGCCGTAATCTCCGCCGTGGGCGGTGATATTCTCCATGGTGATGTCCCGGAACACCGGCAGGCTGTCGCCGTTGCGCCCATCCTCGTAGAGCATGGTACCGTGGACCGCCGCCCCGTGGACGTGGTCCATCACACTGTCGCATAGCATGACCCGCTCCACAGCGCCGCCCCGCCGGGCGTTGGTCTTGAGCCGCAGTGCATAGGTCAGGTTGGGGCTGGAGAATCGGTTGCCGCTGGCAAGCACATTGTAGATGCCGCCGCTCATCTCGCTGCCCAGTGCCACGCCGCCGTGACCGTCTGCAAAGTCGTTGTTTTCGATCAGGATGTTCCGGCAGGGCACATTTGCCTCTCTGCCGTCCCGGTCCCGCCCGGACTTCAGGCTGATACAGTCATCGCCGGTGTCAAAGCGGCAGTTTTTGATCCACACGCCGTTGCAGCTCTCCGGGTCGCAGCCGTCGTTGTTGGCACCGTGACTGGAAAGGGTCACCCCGTCCACCACCACGCTGCTGCATAGCACCGGGTTCAGCTGCCACATGGGGCTGTTGCGGAGGGTGACCCCCTGCAGCAGCACCCGCTGGCAGCGGATGGACTGGAAGAAGTTGGGGCGCAGGTAGTGTCCTTCGCCAAAGATGCGCCGATCCACCGGCACCCCGCCCAGATTCATGCTGCGCAGGGCACTGCGGTCGGCAAGCTGCAGGTCCGGCTTGTTTTCAGACCAGGAGGTCTCCACCTGATGATGCCAGTTCCACCAGTGGTCTGCATCGGCGCCGCCGTCCAGCACCCCCTTGCCGGTAACGGCAATGTCCTGTGCATCACAGGCATACAGCAGGGCGCTGAAATTGTAGCAGGGACTTGCCTCCCAGTGGGAGAACACCAGCGGGTAGTTTTCTGCCGGGTCATCGGGCACAAACTGCACCAGAGTATCCTCCGATGCAAGGTGCAGCTCCACGCCGTTTTTCAGGTGCAGCGCACCGGTGCGGTAGACGCCCGGCTGCAGGACCAGCGTTCCGCCTCCCTGCCGGCTAAGGTCATCGATCGCCTGCTGCAGCTGTCGGGTCTGCATCTGTCCCGGCACCGGCTCCACCTGCATCCGGTTTTTGCCGATGCAGGGCAGCTGGATCTGGGACAGGATGGTATTGCGCAGCTCGTTTTTGTTCATGGGGAAAACTCCCTTACTCTTTGCTATTGATGGAATGCTCCAAAAGAAATGTCAGATATTCTGCAAGGTCTTCTTCGTGCCACTGGTGAGTGCCGGGGCAGATCTGGTGCCGGAGGTTTTCCGGTGCACCCAGCAGCCGGTACGCCTCGGCGGCGATCGCCACCTGCTCCTGAGCGTTTACCACGCCCCGGGGACCGTTGAGCCGGTCCTCCCGGCAGGACTGCACCCACAACGGGCGGGGTGCAATGAGGCTGGCGATATCGCCCATGTCCAGATGCTCCCACAGGTGGGGCACATAGTTGCAGGAACAGTTGTTGTTCAGGGTCAGCAGGGCGTCCCGGTAGCCGTACATATAGCCGCTGATGGCGGCAAACTTTACCCGGTCGTCCAGCGCCGCCAGCCACAGCGTCTGCATCCCGCCGCCGGAAAACCCCACGGCCCCCAGACGGTCTGTGTTGAAGCGCCTGCCCTCTTCCAGCCAGTCGATGAGCCTTGCCAGGTCCCAGGTCAGCATCCCCAACACCGGGATGCCCAGAGGCTCTCCCATGTGTGCCAGCCGGTAGCAGTCGCCCTTCAGTCCTTCCGGCAGCCGCCGGGCGTCCTCCGGGTCTTCCCGCCGCTCTCCAAAGCCCCGGCAGTCCGGGCATACCGTCACGCAGCCCTGTTTTGCCAGCTGCAGACCGTAATCGTAATGGTAATGATCGATCTTTTCGGTAATGGGCGGGTAGTCCCGCACCCCGGCGACCGAGTACTTTCCGGCGCCGTTGTGTCCCGGAGGACAGAGGATCACCGGGGTGTCCTTTCCGGCACCGGCAGGCACCAGAAGGAACAGGGTCATCCAGACCTCCGGTTCCACCTGGATCCTCCAGTGCTCCCGGCGGATACCCTCCTCTGTGAAGACGGTCTCCATTCGGCGAGCATCTTGTATACCACGTTCCATTTTACATGTTCCCAACAGGGAATGCAAAAGGCTTCGGGTATCTTCCCGCCATTGCCGGAATTCCTCCGGGGTGCTGCCCCGGAAAGCGTCCTGCCGGGCGTAGCGGTCGTACTTGCGCAGCATGGAGGCAAGGGAACCGTAGACCCGCTCAGGGGCAGGCAGCTGCTCCGGCTCAGTCATCGTTGATGTCCTCGCCGATGTTCTGGGCAGCAGCAGGAGCCTTTGCAGACTTCTTTGCCTTCAGGTGGTCAGAGACATAGGGCCAGAACACGCAAAGTACCGAGACGATCAGCAGGATCAGAGAGATGGGACGGGTAAAGAAGGGGGCATAGCTGCCGTGGGCGTAGCTGATGCCCTGACGGAAGTACCGCTCCAACTTGCTGGACAGGATGAAGGCCAGAACTAGCGGGCTGGTAGGCAGACCGGCCACACTCATGAACAGAGCCAGCAGGCAGAGAGCCAGCATGACATAGATGTTGAACATGGTGTTGGAGATGCCGTAGCCGCCGATGAAGCTGATGACCAGAATGACGGTATACAGGTAGTGATAGGGGATCTTGAGGATGTAGGGGAACCAGCGCTTGGTGACGATCTGGATCAGGTAGGTGACGATGGCAGACACCATGACGCAGGCAAAGATCAGCATGGCAAGGTCCGGCTGCTCGGTCATGAACAGAGGACCTGCCTGCAGGCCGTGGATGGTCAGGCCTGCGATGAGCATTGCGGTGATGCCGTCACCGGGGATGCCCAGAGCCATCATGGGGATGAGGGCACCGCCCAGAGAAGCGTTGTTTGCGGTTTCAGAAGCCCACACACCGGCGGGGTTGCCCTTACCGAAGGTCTCAGGCTCCTTGCTGATGCCCTTGGCATAGCCATAGGCGACCATGTTGGAGATGCCGGAGCCCATGCCGGGCAAGAAGCCGATCCACAGACCGGAAGCGAATGCAAAGATAATGGTCTTGATGTTTTCGATGATGTCCTTGAAGCCGATGCCAAGCCCCTTCATGTTCTTGACGTCCACATCGGGCATCTTTGCCTCGCCCTTGGCGTTGTCACGGATGATCTGGCACATGGCGAACATACCCAGCATCTGTGCAACGGTGCTGATGCCGGAGGTGAGGTACACATTGCCAAAGGTGAAGCGGGTAGCGCCGTTGATGGGGTCCATGCCGATGCAGCCCATGAGCAGACCGATGCCGGCGGACATGATGCCCTTGAAGATGTTGCCCTTGGACAGGGAGGCAATAAGGGTAATGGCGCAGAAGCACAGGGAGAAGTATTCCCAGGGTCCCAGATGCAGAGCCGCCTCTGCGATCACCGGGGACAGCACGGTGGCGATCGCCACAGAGCACACGGTGCCGATGAAGGAAGCGGTCATGCCGATGCCCAGCGCCTTGCTTGCCTGTCCCTTTTGGGTCATGGGATAGCCGTCAAAGCAGGTGGCAATGGCAGAGGAAGAACCGGGGATGCCGATGAGCACCGCCGAGATAAAGGTACCGGACACGCCGCCGATCCAGATGGCAAGCAGCATGACAAAGGAAGTCTCGGTGGAAAGACCAAAGGTGATGGGCAGCAGCAGAGCGATGCCCAGAGTAGCGGACAAACCGGGGATTGCACCAAAGACGATGCCCAGCGCGACCATGGCAAAGATCAGCAGCAGGTTCAGCGGCTTCATGCAGACCAGTAAAGCAGAAAGATATGCAGCCATTTATTTTCCCTCCTTAGCCGCCGAACAGAACGCCGGCGGGCAGTTTGATCTGGAACGCAAAGACGAACATTGCGTAGAGCACAGCCGTGACGACCACCGAGATGATGACGGTGGACACGGGCTTAACTTCGCTGTTGCCCTTCAAATCATAGATAAAGGCGGCGGTTGCAAACGGGGTGGTGATCACAAATCCCAGATAGGTCATAGCCACGGCGTAGATCACCAGCATCAAAAAGCTCTTGGTGACCTTGATCACGCCGCCCTTGGGGAAATAGGGCTTTTCGGCAATCTCGCGCTCCTTGTAGCCCTTGACGATGAGGGCAATGGAGCTGATGCCGATCAGGAAGATAGCCACATACGGCAGCAGCCGGGGACCCGGCTCCAGCAGATTGGCCGGCTGGCGGACCTGCTGGGTCATGATGAAGAAGAAAATACAGGTAAGCAAGCCAACGATGCCTGTTACCATATTGTGTCTCATTTTCATGGAAGTACCTCTCGCTTTTCTCAAAAACAGCCCGGAGAGGAGAAGCTCCGGGCTGTCTATTTAGGAGGATCTACACTTTTCAGAGAAAGACTTCTGTGCAGATAAAAAGTGCAGTCGATGGCAGAATTTTGGGTTAGCCCTGAACGTACATACCGAGGTTCTTTGCGATGTTGACGAGTTCATCGTACTCTTTCTGATGCAGCTCCTCGGACTCCTCAAGGTCGTGCCAGCCGGGGATGTGGCCGATGCCTGCGATGCCATCATGGACAGTGGGGTCGTTGACAACCTCTTCCATGGCTGCGTTCATCTGCTTGACCATGGTCTCGTCCATGCCGGCAGGTCCCATCAGGTAGTGGTAGACCAGCATGTAGCAGTCCTTGAAACCCTGCTCCTGCAGAGTCTTGTAGTTTTCAGGCAGCTCAGCGGGGTACTGGTCGATGGTGATGCCGTCGCCCGCCACGGTGCCGATGACCTTCAGCTTGCCGGCCTTGGAATACTCCTGAGCGTTGCCCAGACCCACGACACCGATGTCGATGAATCCACCGGCCAGATTGGTCAGACGGTCAGACTCGGAAGCACATTCAACCTTGTTCAGCTCGATGCCCAGAACACTGCACAGCTTGCCGAACAGGAAGGTGTTTGCACCTGCAGCCGGCATACCGGCGTTCAGCTCATTGGGATGAGACTTTGCGTAATCGACGAAGCCCTGAAAGTCATCGTAAGGTGCGTTTGCAGGAACAGCCAGTGTAGAGAAGCCGTTGTCCTGCAGGCAGGCGATCAAGGTGAAGTCGGTCATGGGGTTTACGGTAGCGTTGCCGGTGATGTACTGGATGTTCAGTGAAGAGGTAGCCAGCGTCAGGGTGGTGCCGTCCGGCTTTGCGTTGGCGACGGTCTGGTGGCCGACGGTGTTGGAGTCGTAGTTGGTGACGGTGGTCTTGAGACCGTAGATGCGGTTCAGACCCTCACTGTAGTAACGGATCGCCAGATCGGAACCGCCGCCTGCCTTGCCGGGAACCGCCAGCGTGATGGTCTCATTCTTGGGGAAGCCGATGCCGTCAGCGGCAGCGGTGCCGGCTGCGGATGCAGCAGTGCTGGCGGAGGAAGCGGCGCTGGAGCTGGAGCTGGAGCCGCCGCAGGCGGACAGGGCAAGGGCTGCAGCAGCAACGGCGCTGCCCTTGAGCATGGATCTTCTGGTGATCTTCTTCATTGTTAGTCTCCTTCTTTTCCGGTGATCATTCTGCGTTGGTTGAGGTGTTACCCTCTCTGTGCTTTTATTGTACAACCTGCCGCTTCACTTTACGATACACAAGAATTCCGTTTTTTCATAACGATTTGTTCACAGCAGCTTGCAATTCCTTTTGTGGTCCTTTATACTTATTATGGAAAAAATTTTCCATATTCCCCAGCACTTTGCAGATTTCTGGCTAAAATCCGACTTTTTACCATTTTGTAACAAAAGGGAACTGCTATGAATACCCGTCAGTATTATTACCTTTCCACCATTGCAAATTATGGCAATCTGAGCCATGCGGCGCAGGCGCTCCACGTCTCCCCCTCGGCGCTGAGCAAGTTTCTTGCAGAGTGCGAGCGCACCTTTGGCTTTGCTTTGTTCCTGCGGTACAACCGCCGCCTGTACCCAACCGCCGTGGGACGGTATGTGGTGGAATGCGCACAGAAGATCCTTGACGAGCAGAACCGTATGCTGCTGACCATGAAAGAGGTCACCGGCGGCAACCGCAAGGCGATCCGTCTTGCCACCGCCCCCAACCGGGGCGCCATCATCTTCAGCAAGATCTACAACCAGTTCTCCCGCCGGTACCCGGACATCTCCCTGAGCCTCACCGAGCTGTATGCCGCCGAGCAGCCGGGAGCCATCGCCCGGGGACTGGTGGACCTGGCACTGGGCGCCGGTGCCACCAGCAGCGAGATCACCGACATCCCCATTGCCCACGAAGAACTGCTGGTGTCCCTGCCTGCCTCCCACCCACTGGCAAAGCAGGAGACCATCCATCTGGCAGACCTGCGGGACACTCCCTTTGTATTGCAGGGTCCCCGCCACAGCATCCGGCTCATTGCAGAGCAGCTTTTCCAGCAGGCGGGGTTCCAGCCCGTAGTCGCCTTTGAGTCCAACGACGTTATCCTGCTGGACTCCATGATGCATCAGGCAGTGGGAGTGGGGCTGGTAAGCAACGCTCACGTATTTCCCTGCAGCGAACTTGCCTACCGTCCGCTGAATCCTCCTGTGCACCAGACCCTGCACCTGCGTTTCCCGCTGGGGCACACCCTTACGGAGCCGGAGCGGTATCTGGCAGGTCTGCTGATCACTGAACGCCTCCGCGATCCCCGGTACAAGCCCACCGACGACCCGCTGGTGGACCAGCTGCTGCAAGAAGTGCTCTCACCCTCTCAGCTGGCAGACACCGGCAGCCTGCCCCGGGAGGCAGTGGGCACCGCCCTGCAGACCATGCAGGAGGTGAACCTTGACAGCCGGGTGATGGAGTATTTGATTTCTATCGTGGAGGAGCAGAGTCTTTCCCGGGCGGCAGAGCGGCATTTTTTGGCGCAGTCCGCCCTTTCCCGCCACCTGCGTGCCGTGGAGGAGATGGTGGGCACTCCCCTGTTCACCCGGGAGCACAACCGGCTGCGTCCCACCAGTGCCGGAACCATCTTTGTAAACAACGCCCGGAACATCCTCCACATCGAAAACGAGATGTTTGACCACACCAAGTCCTACCGGCAGGGACGCGGCGGCAAACTGTATATCAGCTGTGACCCCCTGTTTGCCAAGGCGCTGCGGGACCACGCCCTGCCTGCATTCTGCGCCCGGCACCCGGATATCCAGCTGACCATCCGTGAGGAGAACCGGGAGCAGACCCTGGAATCCCTGATGAACTCCTCCACAGATCTGGGCATCTTTCTTTCCTCCCAGCCCCGGCAGGACCTGCTGCACTGTCAGGTACTGACCCTTACGGAGATGGTCTACTGCTTTGCCCCCTGCCGCTGCCCGGAGGGATGGCAGCCCGGGGATCTGTTCCCCGGGGGGCTGGACCCCCGCCCCCAGCTAATGGCATCGGCAGGCTCCACCCTCCGGACCCTGCAAGACGCCCTGCTGCCCCAGATGTTCGGGCAGCTGCCCCCCGCTGCCTGTGAGGCGGATACCTCCATCCTGCGGAAGCTAGCAAATATTGGCATTGCCGATTCCCTGCTGCCCCTGAACCTGATGGAGCGCCGCCACCATCCCCGGTGCGCTGCGTTGGACCCGCCCCAGCCTTTGTATCTGCTGCTGGCACACCATGTAGGACGCACCCTGCCCCCGGTGACCGACGAGCTGATAGAACTGATCCGCACCTCCCTTACCGATGTGCTGGCACTTCCATAAATCAGTCGGTGCACCGTCTTTTGCAAAACGAAACATCCGCAGCAACGGTCTTCCCGGTCTGAATGTCGGCAAGCCTGCTGAGGAAGTCCAAAAACCGGGAGAATTCGCCCCCGGCACCGTCCTGTGATATGCTCCCCCAGAGTAGACAGAGTAAAAAACAAAACTCTGAATACTCTGGGGGGTAGCATGTCAATCTGTGTGGGGGTGCTGTTGCTATTGAAGGTCTGAAAGCAAATTCGACCGTTCAAAGTCGCTGTTTTTTTATTTTCCCGATCAATTTATCTTATCTATCCGGACATAGCAGTTACACGCCCGGTTCAGAAATTCATAATCGTGCGTGACGACAAACAGAATATTCATATCGGGTCTGAGTTTTCTCGGTGGTGCCCTTTTCCTCCGCAAAAAATCGTTCTACATTTTTCTGTGCCCGAACCAGTTCCTGCATCTCGTTCCGTGCCTTGCGGTAGTCCGGGTAGGCTGCTTTCTTTTTGGTCAGCAGCTCTGCAAACTCCGCATCCAACTCCTTGACCTTAGGCAATTTTTGCAGTCCGGCCTCGTCAAAGGCAGTTTTCGCCGCCTTGTGCAGAGTGATCTCCTCTCGGTGGGCTTCCAAAAACTTTTTGCTGTACCCGGCTTTCCGATAGGCGGCGTACACTTCACGGGTCTTGGCATAGTTGATAATGTGGGTTTTCAGGATAGCAATTTCTGTCAGCCTTGCTTCCGCTGCCTTGATGGAATCCCCCATAGCATGATAGCGTTCTGTTGCTGCCGTTGCACGTTCCCGCAGCTCCTCGGCACTGCCGATTTTCTGCTCCTGTAAAAATAGCAGCGTCTTGGACATCTCCTTCAGGTTGAACTTGGTTGCCCACTTTTTATAGCCGACACTTTTGCCCTCTGCCATTCTTCCCTGAATGTCCACCAGCAACTGGAAGGGCTGTTCTTTGGGCGGCTGCTTCTGGTACGGTTGGTGTTTCGCCTTGCCCTCCAGCACCGCCTTGATCTCGTCCTCACCATAGCCGGTGCCCAGAGTGCGGAACCGGATAAAGCGCTTCTGCCCTTTTCCCTTCACCGACGTGTACTTGCCACGCTTCGCCTCATAGCCCTGCTGCTCCAGTTTTTGCAGAAAGACTTCAAAATCCTTCGGTTGTTCTGCAAGGATGGTGTCGATGATTCCGCACAAGCGGTCACGATTACTCTCCTTGGGAGGATAGAGAACACGCTTCTGCCGTTCCCGGTAGGGTTTCTTCTCAATGATGGACAACTGGTGCTCTAAACAAATCAGGTCACTCAACCGCTGCACTGCCAACGCCGAAAAGAAAAAATCCCGAAACTTTCTGGCGCCATCCAACACTGTTGAGTTGAAGATCACATGGTTGTGGATGTGCTGCCGGTCTGTGTGCGTTGCCACCACAAAGGCGTGCTTGCCCTTGGTAAAGCGCATGGCGAGTTCGTAGCCCACCTTATTAGCCTCCTCTGCGGTGATCTCACCGGGTCGGAAGGACTGCCGTATCTGATAAGCGATCACATCGCTTTTCTGTCTGCGTCCGGTGGCAAGTTCGTACTGCCGCTTGGACAGCATAAATTCTTCGTCTGCGGTCAAAGGGCTACACTGGTAGCTGCTGACCAGCTCTCCCCTGTTCGTCTTGTCAGGATTCTTTGCATAGTCCGTGCGGCTTTTCAGGCAGGCCGCAACCGACTTGCCTTTGTTTTTGTGCAGCGCAATCAGCCGTGTTGCCGCCATCCATACTCCCCCTTTGCAATGAAAAATGCCGCGCATCGGCGGCATCAAGATCATTTGGATAATTTTTCGTAATCAGCAGCACCTGCCAGATACATCGCCTTGTAACGGGCGCATTCCAGCTCGTTGCAGATTTCATCCAAAGCAAGGTATTGCTTCCACGCTTCTTTGCTGATGACGCTCCGCATGGCTTTTTCAGCCGCTATTTTGGCTTTTTTCAGCCGCTGATAGTTTTCGTCCTCACCCAGCATTTCAGAAAAGATCGTGCTGCTGTGCTCAGAATAATAATCCTCTATCTTCTGGTTTTCCATAGCATCCCTCACAATCCGGCAACCCAGCCACTAAAACGCTCTGCTGCATCTGCGATCAAAGCGCCCATAAAAATCAACACAAAGCAGCCAAACTCTGCCACCAGCAAAATCAAAAACTGCAGCCACTCCCGGCAGTACAGCGTATAAAGACCGCAGCCGAAAATATACAGCATGGGCAGAGCCAGCACAAACGCTGACAGGTTCAGCGTCCATTTCAGCATCAGCGCAAGGAAAGCAGTAATCAGCCAAAACGGGAAAACGATCATCTTAAAAACGAACCTCATATCCAGCACCTGCCTTTCTTTCGTCCCTATTATAAAGGTGTCAACCCCTGCGCTGCAAGGATGTCAACCCGTATGTACCCCGCAGTCCTCCAACTGCGGGGTAAAATTTTAGAGTTCTGCCAATTGGGAAAGGATCTGTCTGCCAATGTCGATCAGTTCATCCAGACGCTGCCGCAGATCTTCCATGTCGGCGGCGTAGACCTTGCCGCACTCGTTGGCACGCTTGGCGTACTGGTTCAGGTTGTTGCTGCACATCTGCAAGAGATAGGCCATGCGCCGCAGTTGCGGCAGGTCAAGGTTCAGGCAGTAACCGTCCAGTGCCATCTTACGGATATAGGCACTCAGGCTGCGGATACCCATGCCCAGCATTTTCTCATAGATGCGGTTCTTCTCCGCTTTTGTGGTTCTCAGGATGATGATCTCGTCGCGCTTTTCCCTCACCGGGCATCACCGTCCTTGTCGTAATAACTGCGGAAGGCTTCACCGGCTCCGGCTTGTCCGATTTTTCTTCCAGTGCTGCCAGCACCGAGGGGCGGCGAGGTGCATCCTCCTGTTCCTCCTCGTCCTGTTCCGGCTCATGGCTCTTTTCGTCCACATCCAACTGAGCGTTCAGTTCCGCAAGCCGTGCGGACTTCTCTGCCAGTTCTTCTTCCTGTGGGAAGGGCTTTTCCACCTCGATTTGTGCCGCCGCCTGCTGCTGATGCAGGGTGGTCAGCTCGTTTTCGGCAGAGGTGATGCGCTCCGGGAAGCTGTTCAGCGAATTATCCAGACGGATGATATTGCCCAGCGGGTCGGTGCCCAAAGGCACCGTGTACTTCCGCTGGCCCTTCAAAAGTGCCTGATACTCGCTGCGGAAGGTATCGAACCGCAGGGACAGTTCAAAGCCCCGGTAGTTGCCAATCACTTTTTCCTCGGCGTTGGGCAGTTCCGAGCAGGCAAGCACTAGACGCTCACCGGCGGTCTTTTTCTCGTCATAGGTTACACCCTTGATGACCATGCCGCAGAACTCTTCTTTGCCCTGCGGGTGGGTGGCGGCAAGCTGTGCGTCCGCTTTCACCCCAGCAATATAGGCGTTCGTTTCCTGAATGTCAGCCGGGAATTTGGTCAGCAGCTTGTCTTGCAGGCGGAATTTCTGGCTCTGGTGGTCGGCTTTCAGAACTTTGAGTTTTGCGACCTGAACATCCAAATCCATTTTCTCCTTGATGAGCGGATTTCCGGCACACAATGCCTTGATCTCCGCATAGGAAAGTGCCTGTTCGTCTACATCCTCGCAGGAGCGCACCGGAGATTTGCTGGTCATAATCTGCGAGATAAATCGCTGCTTATTCTCCAAGGTCTGATACAAGTACGAGTCAAATGTCCCTTCCGTGACGTAATTGAACACCTTGACTTCCTTATTCATGTTGCCCTGCCGGATGATTCGCCCGTTGCGCTGGGTCATGTCGCTGGGCTTCCAGCCAACATCCAAGTGATGCACTGCCACAAGCCGGGACTGGACGTTGGTGCCCGCTCCCATTTTTGCAGTGCTTCCGAGCAAAACTCGCACATCGCCAGAGCGCACTTTGGAGAACAATGCCGCCTTTTTCGCTTCGGTGTCGGCGTTGTGGATAAACTCGATTTCGTTTTCCGGCACACCGGCGGCAACCAGCTTCTTGCGAATGTCATCGTACACGTTAAAGTTGCCGTCGTTTTTCGGAGTGGAGAGGTCGCAGAACAAAAGCTGTGTCAGCTTCTGGTCTTTGCCATCTTCCCAGATTTTCAGCACGTTCTGCACACAGACGTTCAGCTTGCTGTTGGGGTCGTCCGGCAGCATGGGGTTCATCAGGCGAACGTCCAAGCCAATCTTGCGCCCATCGTTGGTGACGCAGAGCATATTGTCCACGGACGCATCCACGATGCCGGAGTGGATATCTGCGGCACGTTTGCTCAGTTCTTGCACCATCTCTTTTTGAATGTCGGACGGCTTTGCCACCACGATCTCAAACTTCGCCTCCGGCACAGACAGATGAAGTTGGTCGCTGGTCTTGATGTCAGCCACCTCTTTGAACATCGACATCAACTCCGGAAGATTGAAAAACTTTGCAAACCGAGTGCGAGCACGGTAGCCGGTGCCCTCCGGGGCAAGTTCGATGGCCGTGGTCGTCTCACCAAAGGTGGATGCCCAGCAGTCAAAGTGGGTCAGTTTTTTCTGCTGCAAGGTGCTGTATTGCAAGTACCGCATGACCGTGTACAACTCGGTCATGGAATTGCTCACGGGCGTGCCCGTGGCGAACACCACGCCCCGCCCGCCGGTGATCTCATCCAGATAGCGACACTTGCCGAACATATCGCTGGATTTCTGCGCTTCGCTGGTGGATAATCCTGCGACATTCCGCATTTTTGTGGTCAAAAAGAGGTTCTTGTAAAAATGGCTCTCGTCCACAAAAAGCCTGTCAACGCCCAGTTGTTCAAAGGTAATTACATCGTCTTTACGCTCATCGGAGCGCAGTTTTTCCAGCTTGGTTTCCAGCGTTTTCCGGGTCTTTTCCATCTGCTTGATGGAGAAATTCTCACCTGCGTGGACTTTCAGCTCATTGATGGCGGCAAGCGTTTCATAAATCTGCTCCTGAATGATACGTTCCTGCCGCTCAAAGGACAGCGGGATGCGCTCAAACTGGCTATGCCCGATGATGACGGCATCGTAGTCCCCGGTGGCGATGCGGGCACAGAATTTTTTGCGGTTGGCAGTCTCAAAGTCCTTGCGCCGTGCCACCAAAAGTTTTGCATTGGGGTAGAGGTTCAGGAACTCCGAAGCCCACTGCTCTGTCAAATGGTTGGGCACCACAAAGAGGGATTTCTGGCACAGCCCCAGCCGTTTTGCTTCCATGGCAGATGCCGCCATTTCGTAGGTCTTGCCCGCACCAACTTCGTGTGCAAGCAGCGTGTTACCGCCATAAAGCACATGGGCGATGGCATTTCGCTGGTGTTCCCGGAGGGTGATCTCCGGGTTCATGCCGACAAAATGGATGTGGCTTCCGTCATACTCACGGGGGCGGGTAGAGTTGAACAGTTCGTTGTACTGCTTCACCAGTGCAATGCGCCGCTGAGGGTCTTGCCAGACCCAGTTGGCGAAAGCATCCTTGATGACCTGTTGTTTTTGCTGTGCCAGCATGGTTTCCCGCTTGTTCAGCACCCGTTTGGGCTTGCCCTCGGCATCCTCGATCGTGTCATAGATGCGGACATCTTTCAGGTTCAGGGTCTCCTCCAGAATCTTGTAGGCATTGGCACGGGATGTGCCGTAGGTCTCGGAGGAGATAATATCGCCCCGTCCCGTAGCGGTCTTGCCCCCCACACGCCACTCGGCGGTATACGGAGAATATCTCACCTCGACCGCATGGCGTAGATAGTAGGGGATCTGGAACGTTTCGGTCATAAACTTCTGGATAATGTCCGGGTCCAGCCAAGTAGCACCCAGCCGCACATCAATTTCAGAGGCTTCCAGTTCTCTGGGCTGTGCCTTAATCAGCGCATCCACATTGACGGCAAATTCCGGGTTGGTCTCTGCCGCAAACTGCGCCATCCGCAGCTTTGCCCGGACATCGCCGGACAGGTACTCGTCTGCCATCTGCCAGCCTGCTTCCGGGTCGGTGGGGTCGGCGGCAGGGTCCTTGAAAATCACGCCGGAGAGTTCGGTGGTGATGCGCCCGTACTCGCCGGGTGTGCCCAGCAGTTCTGCCATATAAGGCAAATCGACCTTACCATGCTCACCAATAGATACTGCCAGTGCTTCGCTGGGGGTATCCACACTGGTGACGGTGCGCTCCGGGCGAATAGTACGCTTGGTGAACATCGCTGCCTTTGATTTAAGCATCCCCTGCTCGTCCAGATTTTCCAGCGAACACAGCAGATAATAGGAGGAATCCTGCTCAAACAGCCGCCCATTTTTACGGTCATTCAGCAGGCCGTACTTTGCGGTAAAGGCATCGTAGGCGGCGTTCAGCTTTGCCTGTATCGCCTTGATGTCCTCGTCCGGGTAGTCGTTTAACTGCTGGTCAATCAGGTCATTGACGATCTGCCGCAGTTCCACCATGCCGGTGACACGACCCTTGGCGGTGTCAGACAACTCCACCTGCGTCATGACCGAATTTTCCCGGTAGAACACTTCGCCGTCCACCACGGTGTAACTGAAATTCTTCACGTCCGGGTCGGCAGGCAGGGTGCGCCGGGCGGTTTCTTCCTCGGCAATGTCGGGAGCATCCACCTCGGCGGCGGTGTACTGCCCCTCAATATGCTGTACTGCTTCTGCAAGTTGGTCGGCAAGGCTGGTGCCCTCAAGGGGCGCAACGGTCAATTCCTCTCGTCCATACTGGGTGCTTTCGGTGGAGAGTACGCCCAGAACCATCTCCGGGTGGTCTACGAAATACTGGTTGATGGCAAAGCCATCCTCGGTCTTGCCCAACTGCACCCATGCAGGTTCGATGTCCGCAGGGCGGTCACGCTTTTGCAGGAAAATAATGTCGCTGACAACATCCGTACCAGCGTTGGCACGGAAAGCGTTGTTGGGCAGACGAATGGCCCCCAGCAAATCGGCTCGTTCTGCCATGTGCTTGCGGGCAGAAGAATCTTTACTGTCCAGCGTGTAACGACTGGTAACAAACGCCACCACGCCGCCCGGACGCACTTGGTCGATGGCCTTCGCAAAGAAATAATTGTGGATAGAAAACCCCAGCTTGTTGTACGCCTTATCGTTGACTTTATACTGACCGAAAGGCACATTGCCCACCGCCAAATCGTAGAAATCACGGCGGTCGGTGGTCTCAAAGCCAGCCACGGTAATGTCTGCCTGCGGATACAGCTTTTTGGCGATGCGCCCGGTAATGGAATCCAGCTCTACGCCGTACAGCCGGCTATCTGCCATGCTGGTGGGCAGCATTCCAAAGAAGTTGCCCACACCCATACTAGGTTCCAGAATGTTACCGTTACGGAAACCCATGTGCTCCACGGCATCGTAGATGCCACGGATCACGGTGGGGCTGGTGTAGTGGGCGTTCAGGGTGCTGGAACGGGCGGCGGCGTACTCATCTTCGGAGAGCAGCCCTTTCAGTTCAGCGTACTCTTTTGCCCAACTATCTTTGCTAGGGTCAAAGGCATCTGCCAGACCGCCCCAGCCCACATATTGCGAAAGTACCTGCTGTTCCTCGGCGGTGGCACCACGGTGTTCCTGCTCTAGCTTAAACAGAGTGCGGATGGCTTCAATGTTTCGAGCATATTTCTGCTTTGCACCGCCCTCGCCCAAATGCTCGTCCGTGATGCGGAAGTTTCCGGCAGGCTCCAGCGTAGGTTCAGCATTCAGGGCTTCATCCAAGGCTGCGGCATCCGGGAAGGTCTGCATTTTTCCGTCTATCACGGCAGAAATGGGCGGTGCGTCCAGTTCCTCGTCGGAGAGTTGCGGAATATTCTGTTCCTGTTCGTACAGTTCCCGGACAACCGCCAGCGGTTCCTCCCTGAAAATCGGCATCCGCATTTCTGCCAGTGCCACATCCTGCAGGGTCACGCTATCTTTATCAAAATTTACCGTATCAACCCGGAAAGTGCGCCCCTCCATGTGGATGGTAGTGCCCAGCGGCAGATAATCCTCCCGGCGCAGATACTTGGTCTGGTGGTGGGTACCGTCCTCGTTCAGCCCAGCAAGATAGACGTTCTCGCCGCACTGCCACAGCTGCTTGGCACGGTGCACCCACTGGTTGGTGGGAAAACCCGTAACCGGGACGGTGCCCAATTCCGTTTCCTTTTCCAGCAACTTTCCACCTACAAGCTCGCAGACCTTCCGGGCATCCTCGCCGTAAAACTCAAACTGTCCGTTCTGCTCAAAGCCTACCAGAGCGTCCGGGTACTGCTCCTTCAGGGCGTTGTACTCGGTGGCGGCATCCAGCGGCAGCCGTGCCGGGCGTTCCTCCGCCTTGCTGTGATAGTGCTCCAATTCTTCATCTGTGACACTGACCAGTTCGGAGAAATCCAGAGCCTCCAACTCGGTTTCGGTCAGATTTTCCAGACTTTCGTACTGCCGTTCGTCAATCAGCACCTTGCCCAGATACCGTTCTACCCGGTATCCCACCAGATCTACGTTGACCTGAATGGGAATCTCCTCATCGGTGGCGTGGGTGTAGGCAATGCCGATTTTAGTCAGATTGGAAAAGTCCGGCTCGGAGTCGTACTCCTCCTGACAAAACTCCCGAATCAGATTTTGGGCGCGGGTCAGGGCACCATCCGGCTTTACGCTGACAGGCACAGGGGGCGTGTAATGCTCCTTCTCCTTGTCCTTGTCCGTCAGGTAGCGGTCGGACTGGACCATCAGGTCGATATACTTTTCCACCTGCGTCCAGCTTAACGTGAATTTCTTGTGTTCGGGGTAATGGTCAAATTCCAGTCCTCTCCCGTCGTGGTTGACGAAGCCTCGACTGCCGTCCAAAAAATCGTGGGAGTGCCCACCGATACCGTACTCCTTTGCCAGAGTCTTGGCACGGAGGCTGCGGTCAGGCTGGGTCTGGTACAGTGCCATAATGCGCTGCTTGCCGCCCATAAATCCCGAACCGTGCTTACGCAGTTCGTTCTCAATTTCAGCCTGCGACAAATCAAAAGCGGAGGGCGTTTTTTCGCTCTCCGCTTGGTCGATTTTCTCGATTTGCTGGGCTTCCGTAGGGATGGCGGCATCGAAGAAACTTAGCTGTAGATCAGCTCCGTCAGCACCAGTTCCTCGGCCTGCGCTTTCAGGCTGTTCATGTGCTGCACCCACGCCATTTGCTGGCTCTCCTTGTCCGGGGCCGGGGTCTGTTTCAGAAGCTGCGCCATGGTCTGCTGCATCCGGTTCTCTGCTGTCTGCTCCACCTCCATCAGGTGCGGGTACAGGCTCCCGTTCAGGAGCATCGTGTTGTACAGCACCGGTCGATGGTTCATCAGGTA
>ERZ780148.1300-NODE-1300-length-17265-cov-3.585067_pt1 | contig 17265 bp, 19 predicted proteins | sample MGYA00510984_ERZ780148 | MGnify/ENA primary metagenome ERZ780148 (study PRJEB29588, sample SAMEA2160902) | human gut metagenome | biome: human gut; feature: human-associated habitat; material: faeces | place: Denmark | collected 2008/2010 ...
TTGTTACTTTTCCATATATTCCGAATTCTGTATTTTGCCCTACTGTTCCTATTGTTTGGCTGTTTACTATACTTCCTCTTATTTCTCCTGGTACACCCTCTTTTCCTTTTACTATTGATGACATTCTTGTTGTAACTACTTCTCCACTTGATATTTTAATTAATTTTTCTGTATCTATATCTACTATTCCATGTCCTAGTGCTGCAAAGTTTTGGCTTGATGGTTCGTAATATGTTATTGTTCCTATTCCTGCTGCTCCATCTCTTACCCATAATCCTATTTTGTATTTGTTGTCTTCTGCTCTTATTGCTTCCATATTTGCCGTATATTCTATTCCTTCTCGCACATATTTTATTCGTAAATCTTGTCCGTTTGAATCATTTACTGTTTCTATTAAATCAGATGTACAAGTTATTTCTTTTTGATTTATTTCTACTATTATATCTCCTTCTTCTATTCCTGTATTTGCATACGGTTTTTGACCATTTATTTCGCTTTTTCCAACTACTAGTACCCCGACTTGTGTATAGTTTTAGTCCTACTAAATTTCCAAGTGGTATTACTGTTGTTTCTGGAATTGTATTTATTTCTAAGTCTTTTATATCAAATAAATTAAATAGGCTTATTGTTGCTGTTTTTTTAGATAATACATTTTTATTATCTATTGTACTAGAAGTTTGCACTGTTTTTTCTTCTTTTTCTTTTAAATACAGTCCAAATGTTGTTCCTAAATTTAATTCTTCTCCTTGAAATATAATTACACTATTGGGTATTGCAGTTATATTTGTTGTGTATGCAAGGATTATTAATAGTAAAAAAATTAGTATTGCTCTTTTTATTTTTTTCATAAAAAAATGGTCACCCTCTTTATTTTTAGAATAACCATTTTTTAAAATTTTAATTCTTTTTTGAAATTAATTTGTTTTTAACTGATTTATTATTGCTCTTTCTACTAATTGATTTAAAGATATGTTATTTCTTTTTGCAACTATTGCAGCTTCTCTATGTAATTCTGGTTTTATTCTTACGTTAAAAGAACCTTTATATTGCTTTTCTGGTTCTTCATTTCTTTTTTTACATAATTCTAAATAGCTATCTATTGCATTTTCAAAATCTTCTTTTAGTTCTTTTACAGAGTTTCCCTCAAAAAGAATAGTGTCTTTTTTTAATCCTTCTACTTTCCCACAGAAGCATTTATCTTCGTCACTGTATTTTATTTCTGCCCAATATTCCTTGTATTTCATTATATTATCCATTGCTTTTCTCCTCCAATTCTTTTATTATTTTTAAAACACTTTCTATAACATACTGTTTTATTATATTACTTGGGTGTGGTTTATGTATTAATAGCTTTATCTTTTTTTCTTCATGCAAAAATTCAACTCTTGAACCTGATGTTTTCCCTTTACTTACTTCTTTAAAATTCAAATTGATTAATAATGTTTCTAATTCAGTATATGTAAAATCTCTTGGTTTTTGTTTTATCCTTTTTAATAGTTTTTCTTTCTTACTCATATATTATACTCCTATATTTTTATTTTTGCAACTATTAATAGTTGCTTTTGCCGTTTTTAAATACCTCCTTAATGTAAGCATGATTAATAAACATATTTAAATGCCGGTTTTTATTTTTTGTTTAATTTTGTTTTTTGGATTTTTTAAGAATTAATTCTTTTTTTGAAATAAATCTGCTTTGGCAATTTGATTTATTGCCAGAATATATATTATTTTTGTATCATATTTGTGTTTAGAATTCAAGATAAATCGTTCGTGGGATTATTTGCTTTTTCGACAGAAAATGAGTGGACAGAAATTCTGTCCACTCGGGTTTATGTGGTTATTAATTTTTGATTTCTATCGTTATCTTGCTTTCTGCCCCAAATTTTGATAAATTTAAATAAATATAACCGTTTGCTTTTCCTATGTATCCCTCTCTCGACCATTCTCCTATTGTTTTTTCACCTCTTGTGGTTTCGTCTTCTTTAATTATTAAAGCTCTATTTGCTATTTCACTTTCGTTAGTGTCATCGATCCTAAAATCAAATTCGCTGTCATTTTTTAATGAAATCCACCAGTTGCCTTCACCTGCTTCTCCTTCAGAGCCAATTAACTCAGCCTTACTTATTAATGTACTTCCTTCAATCTTTCTATCTATATTAATAATTGTACTTCCAAATATCTCATTAAATATACTTTCAATATTTTCACTGTTATAGTAATTTTCTTGTTTACTTGCGATTTCTTTTAATGTAGTTTCATTTGTATCAAATTTTCCATATTTTATTGCAAACACCTCATCTGCTATTTCTTTCAGTTTAGAAGCATATCCACTATATTTTCCTTTTGTGTCTGATCCATCACTTAAAAATATAGCAATTTTTTTATTGTTCGGTTTTTCTTTTATCATATCTTCCATTATATCAACACCTACACGAAGTCCATCTTTAAAATTGGTCCATCCAGGAATCGTTGTCCACTTAAAATCCTCTATAAAACTTTCTCTATCTTCTATTTTATAAGGAGATTTTCCTCTTTTAGTTGCATCAATTCCAAGAATATCGCTTCTAAATCTAGAAAAGCCTATCATTGAATCACTATTTATGTCCATTTTATTTACAAAACTTTTCACTGCATTTTCTACAGGTCTCTTTTTAGAGTTCGTCATTGAACCAGATGCATCTATTATGAATACAACATTTGCTGGTTTCATTATTGAATTTGCTATTATTGTCACATCTTTTACTACACTTACGCTAACTTCTGTTGACTTAAATTCTTTCTCATCCACTGTAACTTTTGCTGTATTTTTATATATGCCAACATTTCCTATCACGTTACCCTCTATTGTGATTGTTTTACTAGCTCCAGCTTCTAATGTAACATTTTCTATTATAATCTTTTCATCTTCAATGCGGTAAGATGCATTTATAGAAATATTACTAATAAAATCATTTATATTTTTGTTAAATTCATCAACTATATCAAAAGTTTTTACTCCTGTTGATTTATTTGTTACTTGTATTTCGTATTTTATAGTTTTTCCATAGTATTTAGTTGTTTCATCAACATTTTTTGCAATGCTTATATCTGTTATAGACTTTCCTTCTATATCGTCTAATTGCATATATCTTTCTCTTGCTAATGCATTGTAGTATGAGTCTGTCCAACTGTTATATGGGCTATTATTCCATTCTTTTTCTTTGTTCCCTGTTTTATATGTTGACCTATTTACTAAGCAGTAATAACATTCTAGTTCTGAATTAGTACTGTTAGCATGTGGGTAATAATATTTTGTTGACGTTGTTCCATTATCTGATTTTTCATAACTTTTTGCTACATAATCTATACTTCTATATCCCACATAGTCACTACCTGTTGCTTGTTCGCATTGTCTTTGATGATAATATTGGTCATCTTTTCCTGCAAAGTATAGCTCATCTGGGTCTACGAATTCTTTATTTAATGTGCTTGTTGCTATTGCATAATTATTATAGTATTTTAAACCTATTGGCATTCCTTGCATAAATGCAATTATAGATATGTTGCTTAATGCTTGCTCCCACTCATCATAGCTTAATTGTGGTAATCTATATTCATAGTTTGGATTCATTTTTTTTGCTTGTTCGGTTGCTTGTGATAGATTTTTTTCTATTGTGTTTATTATTATGTCTTTTTTGTGTTGCGCTAATACTGAAGTTGCATAAGCAACATCATTTTCTGGATCTGGATTGTTGCTAGGATTAATGGCAAATATATTTTTATTTTTAGCATTATCTACATTATTATATTGTCCAACTGTTGGGCTTTTCATATCTCCAACTGTTATGCTTCCTAAATTTTTTGTTACCCATTTTGTGAATACATAAGATTCTACACAATAATTTATTGCACTGTAATCTTCTTCTTGCTTTACAGTACCTAATGTTTTTCCTGGATTAGTAAATTCTACAAATGCACCACTTTGGTTTTCATAATAAAATTTATATTCTCCCCCTGGATTTAGTATTTGAAATACTTTTTGTACTGTCCATTCGTCTTCCCTATTATCATACATTGGAATTGATATTTTTCTAAATCTATTTGTTATTGAAAAGCCTGCATCTCCTTCTGGTAAAGCATTTTGTAAGTACACTTTTTTATTATTTTTATCTACTGAAAAATACTTGCTTCCATCCCAATATAGTTTGTTATCGTATTGGTCATAAATGTATTGATATTCTTTTACACCTTCGTCTGTATATACTTGTTCTGTTAATGCTTCTGGCTTTATTGTAGCCCCTCTATATGTTATTCCACTTATACTACCACCATTTTTATTAACTCTTACTCCTGCATCATCATCACAAACTACTAAATATCCTTCTTTTGCTTGATATTCATCATCTACGTTTCCATATACCCTAATGTAATTATCTAATGTGTAGTTTACTGTTACATCTACGTTTCCATTTGCATATCTTGCTGAATATGGTGAGTATGGTTTTAGTATGTATTGGTATGATGGAGTTCCTTTAGATTTTATTGTTCCATCATCATCAAATTGTGTTAGTCCTTCAGTAGTTGTATTTTGGTCTTTCATTAATGATGCTGAATATATATAATAGCCATCATACATTGTGTATACTATTGCTGGTATGTATGTTTGTATTCTTCCTTTTCCTGCTCCACCTATTCCCATATTATTTGCCAAGCTTGTTGTAACGGTGTTTATAGAGGCTAATACGTCTCTTCTTTTTGAATCTGCTAGATTAGATGATGCACTGTTCCATTCTACAGTATTTATTTCTAGTGCTTGTATAGAATCCTTGGCTGCTGTTTGCAATTTTACTGTATAGTTTTTTTGCATTGTTATTGTATTTATTTGAAGTCCTATATAATATGATACAACTAATATTATAGGTATCATTATTATTATAAATATTACTGTCATGTTTTGTAGTTTCATTAGTCCACCTCTTTATTTGTTTTTTGTAATTAAAAGGTACATATTTTTAATGTCTCACATAAGGATAACATATGTTTTGCTGTTCCCCTTATGTGAGACATTAGAAATATGCATCTTTATGCATTTTATTTTCCATTACTTACAACCAAAGCAGAAGCACTTGCCCCTATTTGATATGTATCTGAACCAGTTACTTTATATACGAAGTTTCTTAATAATTGTGCCAATGTTGTATTTGTATTGTTTACTGTTACTATAACATTATCACCTTTTGATAGTGAATATGTTCCTTTGCCGTCGTTTTTAAAAGATTTTAATATTTCATCTGTAAATGTTGAATATCTAACATTTTCTCCTATCATATCTCCTGATGTTGTACTAGTTTTTTTACCTGGGTTTTCATCTAAGTGTTGTACTTCTAATTTTATATCATATGTATTTCCTGTTGCACCTAATGTTTGCACATAGGCATCATAGTCTTCCTGTGTGATTTTGCCTTTTGTTGCAGCCTTATTTACAAATTCTTGTGTTGCTTCTGTTACTGCTAATTGTGTTACATCTTCTTGATTGTTTGATACCGCCATTAATGGAAATACAAACATTAAAACTGCTGCTAAAAATATTGCAATAATTGTTATTAATGTGTCTGACATAATAAGAAACCTCCTATTTTATATTTTACATCCTTTTTATTATTGTTTTTTATATGTTATATATATACTTGTTTGTCCTGATTGTACTGTAAGTTCTGAACCATCATCTTCTACTATATATTCGCCACTTTTTTTAACTTCGTCAAAAGTTTCTAGAAAGTCGCCTGTTAAATCATTTTTTGGATCCTTTATCCACTCGTTGACTCTTTTTTTTCTTTCTTTTTGTGATAGTCCTCCATCTGTTTCTGTGTTGAATTCTGTTGTTTTTCCATTTTTATCAACTATACGTACTACTACTGATTCTTTATAGTATCTGTATAGTGATGATATTACAACATCTGCACCTACTATTCTTCCTGCTTCATTTTCTGCGTCCTCACTATATGTATAGTAATTTGTTTTGTCACTTGCGAATAGCATTATATCTGATGTTGCTTTTGCTTGAGATAGTAAGGCAAACGCTACTGTAAGTGCTATTACAAATACTAATACACCAAATGCAATTTTTAAAGCATCTACCGCATTTTCCATATTATCTCTCCTTTTTGGTTAAGTTGTTATTGATTCTCACTCACACTAATGTATTTTATTAATCCAGTCTTCTCATCTATAGTAGGATCTACTTTGTAAGATTTATTTGTACTAATGCCATTTCTATATTGGCTTATTGCAGTTGCAGTTGTATTTTCTTCGCTGTTTATCCCAACTTTGGTTGATGAATTCGCATTGTGTGCAATTATAACTTCGCATAGAGTTCTTACTTGGCTTCCTTTTACAGAATCCCCACAGTATTTAAGAAATTGTGAATTAAATTGTTGTACTTCTAAAGTTTCACCTAATTTTTTTGTTTGGTCTGTTGTTCCTTCTGTAGATTTAAATATAAGTAAGCCTAAACTTATTAATAGAATAGCAATTAATACTGAACCTGCTATTATTAAAGCTTTTGACGCATTTTCCATAATTTACTCCTTAGTATTTTTCGTATAATGAACAAAATAAATTTTGTTCATTATACTTATTTTATTATAGTCCTAATGAATTTTGAATTGAATTAACTCCTTTTTGAGCTCCTTGTTCCATTGCATTTGCAGTACCACTAGCTTGATCTGTTGTTCCTTTTGATGCATTAAACATTATAATTCCTAAGCTTATTAATAAAATTGATATTAATATTGCACCTGCAATTATTAAAGCTTTTGATGCATTCTCCATAAAATATTCCTCCTTTGAATTTTTGATATTTATCTTTTGAATTTTAGGAGCTTGTCCTAAAAATATTGAAAACTAACTTATTTTTCTATTTGCTCAAATATAAGTTTACTAACTTTGCCTGTTTCTTTATGATACTCTATATTTGTGCATTTAAATAATATTACATTAAAGTTTTTAACAAAATTTGTAACATCATTTTTGTATATTAATTCCATTGGATATGTTTTTTCTACTGTTATCATTTTTAAATCTATTTTTATACTATTTGTGCCATTATCTATGTAATATCCATTTTCATCTTTTGAAACATTGTTTCTTTCATTTTGCTCTGTTACTTTGTTTATTAGTGTTGCTATTTCTGCTCCATATATTTCTTTTCCTAAATAATTTTCGTATTGTTTATTGTATGATATAGCTTCATTTTGTTTTGATTGTGCTTCAAAAATATACCCTAGTACTATGAATATTATAATTAGTATTATTGCTGTTATTATTAAAAATGATTTTTTCAAATATACTTCCTCCCTAATTATAACTTTTTTTGCGATATTATGCAATATTTTTTTTGCTTTTTACAATGATTTTAAGCGTTGCCTTCGAAGTGCGGGTCGCCGAGGACAGCGATCCCTACTATTTTAAATTTGAGTTTAAAGTCCAGCAATAGTAATTTTATTTATCATTCCTTGGTTACTATATTCAGCCTTAACTTGATATCTCTTAATTTTATTGTTGTTATCCCTTTCTGTTCCATACCTCTTCAAAAATTCTTCATTATCTATTGTACTTACTCCTTCTAGTTTCATAGTAACAAAGTCTTTATAGGTTTCTGTATTTAAAATGTTTTTTAATGTTATTATTCCTTGGGCTGTTATATATGTATTTCCGTTTTCGATTATAAAATTTTTTGTTATTTCTGAATTAAATTTTTGAATTTCATTTGTGTTCATTGAAGTATAATATGTTTTTGCTGTTTTTTGTAATGTTGTTGCAAGTAAAACTCCCATAGAAATTATTAAAATTCCTATTAAAACAGCTCCTGCAATTATTAAAGCTTTTGATGCGTTTTCCATATATTAACTCCTTTATATATTACTTCTCTTCGAATACAAGTTCACATATTCTGCCATTATTATTATAAGTAACTTTTGTGCATTTGAAAACAGCCTTTTTCAAATTTGCTAGCGGAGAATATTCATATGTGATTGTATTTTTGTTTTCTGTCTTTTTTGTTATAGACTCTCCAAACAAATCTGCTACATATTTTTCCATTGTTAGTGCTCCATTATTACTCCAATCTCCTAAACTAACTGTTCCTTTTATACTTTTTCCATCAAATTCTTTTTCGTTTGGAGCACCACCTGCCTTATTAATTGTAATTTCAGTCCTTTTGTATTCTTTTTTTAATTTTAATATGACATTTATAAAATATCGTTGTCCTTTTTGGGTTGCTTCCATATTATTATTATTTTCTATTGCCATTTTCATTAATGTTATTATGTCTGTGCCCCTTAAAGCTTTTTTATTGTATGCTTCATATTTCTGATTAAATTCTGCTAATTGTTCTGTTGCGAGTGCTTTTTCTCTTGTTTTTTGATTAGAATTTACAATATTAAGTGTTACTACTAATACACTCACTATTAATATTGCTATTAATACTCCTCCTGCAATTAGCAAAGCTTTTGATGCGTTTTCCATATACTCCTCCTATTTTATATAGATGTGGACATTGTTGAAAATGCTTCTGTCATGCTTAGGAATCCTATTACAACTAATGGTATAATTAAGTAACCAACAAATAGTAATACCATTGGTGTAAATCCCACTATTTTTCCTATTAATCCCTTTCTTGATATAAGTTTGTCATTTGTTTCTTTTCTTTTTTCTTGATAATATTCTCTTTCATTGTCTAATTCATCAAATGCTTGTGAAATAGGTATTTTTTCTACTGCTGCTTGTAAGCTTTCTACTATACGTATAAATTGTGGTGCAGCAACCTCTTCTTTTAATTCTTCTAGTGCTTCCCATGCACCTGCTTCGTAGTTGTTAACACATTTTGTTATAGGTTCTTTAAATATGTTTGCATATCTTTCTAGCCATTCTAGTATTATTTCTACATTTACTCTTTCTATTTTCATTAGCATTAGTATTATTGTTTGGAACTGCATTATTTCGTTTTCTATTTCCAATTGCCTTAACATTTTTTGGAATATTAACATTAATTTTGGTCCCATATAACCTATTCCTGCAAATACAAATGCTAATAATAGTTCAAACCATTTTAAATATTCTGCATTTATTATTTGTAGTTTATCTTGTATTTGCTCTACTGCTTTTTGTATTTCTTGGTCTGTTGCATCTTGATAAAATTTTAAATTTCTTACTTCTCTTTCTATTTGTTGTGGTGTTACTTTTCTATTACCTTTAAATTTATCTAATACTATATTTTGCGCTTTTGTTACTTCCATTGCGTCTTTTTGGTCTGCTTCTGACATTGAGCCCATTATGTTATAGTCTGATGTTGGCTCATTATATACATAGTCTACTGCTACATTGTGTAGTTGTAAAAATAGTAGTATTGAACATAAGAATGTAACAACACATATTGTAAGTCTATTTACATATACGGTTTCCAGTTTTTGTTTTGTTGCTGATTCCTTCATTAGTTTTATCATTTTCCTGTATTCTTTTGTTTTTTCTTTTGGAATAAATAAATCTATAATCTTTTTTGCTACTGGATTTTTGTATAATTTCATTTGCCATACATTATTTGGATCTTTGTATTCATCTTTTATTGCTCCACTATCTTTTAATTTTCTTGTTAAAATATAGCAGATAAGTGTTGCTATTATCAAAATGATTTGTGCTATTAGTCCTAATTTTCCATCATAAAATTGTGAAGTAAAAGAAAAATTTGATACTGCCCAATTTCTTAATGGCTGTAAACACAATACTGGTAGCATTGCAATTACTGATAAACTTTGAAATACATAATCTAATTTATCTCTTTTCAATATTTCTAGTTGCATTTCTTGTGTAATATTGTTTAAGTTCTTTAGGTATAACGATGCTCCATCTATTGTTCTATCTCCAAATTCTCTTGTTAAATATGAAATACCTGCAAATTCTTTTAAATAACTGTTTGGTGCAACATCATAATATTTTTCTAGTTCTGTTTCTGGGTCGTCTGATATTAGTATTTCATATATTTTTTCTCCTTGACGAGAAACTTCTAATTCGTCATTTTGTGATACTTCATATATTGCTTCTTCTACCATGTTGAATTCATGATATGCATGTCTTATTTCTGCAAAAAAATCAATTTGCTGTTTTAATAATTTTGTGTCTAGTTTGTCTACCATTCCTGTCATTATTGTTTCTATTAAGAAAACTTCAAACATTAATAAAATTACTCTTAATAGCGTATTTCCTTTTGTAAAAAAGAAAATTGCAAGTGTTAATGGTATTATTACTAGTAATGAGTTTGTTATTATTTTTGCTGTTTGTCTTCTTGTTATGTATTCATCCTCTATGCTTATAATCTCTATTTTTCTTCTTAGTTTTTTTACATATCTTTTTAATAGAGGAATTTTATTATATATTAGATACAATTTTTGATAAGTTACGTCTGATGAGAATTTTTTTTCTTTTGTTCCTTCTTGTAGTTCTTTCATTTTTCTCATTTCGCTTTTACCCATTTTTTTTCTTAATATTACATATGCAATTACTACAATTAAGAACAGTGCTACTGTACCTGCCATAAAATATAATATTGTTTGGTTTGACATCTTTTGTTTCTCACCTCATTTTTATGCTTTTTTAGGTCTTCCTCTTCTTGTTGGTTGTGGGTCGCCGTGAACTGCAACCCCTACGTTTTGTTTTCCCCAGTTTCTCTCGATAAATTTATCAAATTCTGCTACGTCGTTTTCGTCCATGTTGTTTCTCATTTCTTTTATGTTATAATCTGATATTTTGTTTGTTATAACATATTCGTCATTTCTATATTCCATAATGTTTACATATTTATATAGTTCTTTGTTTGTTACTTTTGAAAAATATCTTGTTGCATTGTCCATAAATTTGCTTAGTTTTCCTTCTATTGTTTTTTCGTTTTGATGTTCATATGTGTATTCATTTTTATCTTCAACTGGAATACATTCTGTTACTCTTTCTATGTAACGTCTACCTCTAAAATCTTTTACCAAGTGTACGTCGAAGTTTAATACTTGAACAACTTGCTCTTCTGCTGTTCTTTCATCTGTAAATACACCTGTTCTAAGCATAGAGTTACGCAATGCTGTTACTAAGTTTGGAAATGTTTTAGCATGGTGAGTAAACAATGTGAATTTTGATGCTACTTGGGCTGCTTGTATCATCCAAGATGCTACGGGGTCTGTTGCAACCTCACCTATAATGTTAACACTACCATCAGTTTTCTTTTGAACGTCCAAACCTGCTTGTCCAGAAATTGTATCTGTTTCTCTAAATGATAATATGTTTCTTGTTGGATATATTTTTCTTAGGTGTAACTCGAATGCAGTTTCTTGAACCCTGATGTTCATTGTCTCATATATATTTTCTATCATACCCATAAGCATTGTTGTTTTTCCGGCAACCTTGCTCACCTGTAAGTGCTGTAATTCTTGCTCCTTTTACTAGGTATTTTAATAAATCTATTGCATCTTCTTTTCCTGGTGCTACTATTAATTGTTCTAGAGTTGCTCTTTTTACGTCGAATTTTCTTACGAAGAATGCCCATGTTTCAGAGAAACTTGGTCTTACAACAACAACACGAGAACCGTCTTTCATTTCGTTAATTTTAAATCCGTTTGTATCTGATAATTGTCCTGGGTTATTGTATTTGTATATGTTTTGACATACTCTTTTTAGTTCGCTTTCTTTTCCAAAAGAAAGGAATGCTAATCTTATTGATTTACCTTGGAAGAAAATCCAGATACTGTCACATGCTCTTGGCACTTTATGTTCTGTCATTTGTTCTAGGTAATCTCCATCTGTTTGTGCGACTTGGCTTAAAAAGCTTTCTGGTAAACCAGATACACCACCAGATACACCATCTATGTTCATGTCTCTTATTTCATCTATGCTACTATATCCTTTATAGTGTTGATATATTCTTTGTGTTAGTACATTTAATTTATCTGCAAAAGATAGTTGTAGTTGTTCTTTTTCGTATATATCATTTATTTCTTCATTTGTTATTACATAACAAGGTTTTGCTTCTCCTGCTACATATTTTAATGTTGCTAAATTATATTTCTTTATTAATTGTGTTAAAGCTTCATATCCAAAATCTTTTTTGTACATATATATTAATATGTCGAATTTATCTTGTGGGGTTAAAAGTGATGGTATGTCAAATGGAATTGCTTTTGATATGTTTGTTTCATTTATTCCATATTCTTTGTATAATAAATCATATATTAATTCCTTAACATATTTTTTATCATTTACGTCTCCATATGTACAGCCTTTTAAAGCTTTTCTTAATTCATATTTTTTGGCTTTTCTTCTTTTTAGTTCTTCTTCTGATAATCCTATATCATAAAGGTTTACTTTTGTAATTTCGTCTAATCTTCTTTTTACGAAATCCATTGTTGCCTCTATTGTATATGTTTTATCTTCTACAGGAATATCCTCTTCAATTTCTGCCTCTTTGTTCTTCTTTATAAAGTACTTTACACTTACAAAAGCTATTACTAGTACAACAAAGATTAATATAATGTTTAATACCATTTTTTGTGCCCCTTTCTTTTGTTTTTTATGTTCTCATTTGCAATTCTTTTAATTTTTCAAGTATTCTTTCTGAAGTTTCTTTAACTTCGTCTAGAAAATATGTATTTTCATCTGGGTGAACTCTTCCTCTAAATTTTGTAAAAAACTCTGTTATTTTTCCTTCGTTTGTTGCTTCCAAAAATTGAGTGTTATATGGAATTGGATACAAATCTCTAATATTTGCATATCTAGATACATTTTTTGCATTATATTTTGAGTTTTTATCGCATTTTCCTATTAGCACTATTGTTTTATCTTTATTAAAAATTCTATTTGTTTGTTTTAATTCTATATAATCATTAATTTTTTTTAAGTTTTGTGGCAAATTTACTATTATTAAATCCGACTCTTCTAGGATACTTGCTGTAGTAAGGTCGTCTGGGTTTCCACTTATGTCCACAAAAACTAGGTTGTAATATTTATTTGCTATTTTTGCTATTTCTTTATATGTTCTTCTTTGACTTTGGTAATCTTCTTGTGTTATGTTATCTTCTGTTAATAGTTCTAGTCTGTTTTTATATATTGTTTTTGTATAATTCTTTATAATTTCTGGAGAAGTTTTGTTACTTAATATAGCTTTTGCAACGCCTGTAGTTCCAGTTGCAAGGTCTGCTCTATTGCCAATCATAAACATTTCTTTTTTAGGTTTTTTGGGTGTCCAAAAGCAGTTTTCTAATGTACTGTCATTGTATTCTGTATTAAAGATTAATGTTTTATATGTATTTTCTATTGATATCTGAGTGGTAATTGCTGCAAGTGACAACGTTTTTCCGGTTTCCTTATCACCCTCACTCCAAAATGATATGATTGCCATTCTTCTTTTGCTCCTTTAAATATTTTTTATAATTCTCTTTATTTCTCCATTTCTTGTTTCTGGTACAATTTGTTGAGCTAATTCTAATAACCCATCTTTATATTCTGTACTCAAGTTTCTAAAACTTATTTTTGCCGCTCTTTGATTTTCTATTATTACTGTGCTATCTCCATTATCGAATGGAAAATATATTTTATCTCCATTCCATTGTATTGAATAGTAAAAAGATAAAAAGTTTAAGTAGTCATCCTCTTCTTGTAACATATCTCTTGAAAACAATATTTTAGTCATTGGAATTTTATTTTGCATTTTTCCTATTGCTTCCAATCCTTTTTTTAATGAATAATTATCAAATCCTGTTACAAAATAATTTTTATCTGCATTTTCCATATCAAACCCAATAAAATCTTCATGTGTGTCTATATCTATTAGTATCATGTCATATTGTAATTGTGCAGTTCCTAGATAATCTTCTATATTTTCAATCTTATCAAATCCTATAGCTACATCCATTCCTTCAAATTCTGTTACATAGCACTTACTAGGCGAAATGCTAGGTACTGTGTACCTAGCTCTACCTAATATTGTAGAATCTATTATTAATACTTTCTTTTGTAATTCTACTAGTATTCTTGCAACATATAATATTAAATCTGTTTTATCGAATGCTCCTATAAATCCTATTTTTTTCAATTGCAAGCCTCCTATTTTTTTCTCGTCTTTTTATTGAGCTAATGATGATAAATATTCTTCTCTTGCTTTTTTAGCATCCTCTATTTGTTTTTGTATTCCTTCTTCTACATTTGTTAATCCTTGCTCTGAATATTGGTTAACAGTTGAATTCATTTGGTTTCTTATATTAGCATCAAATCTTGATGTTAATTCATTTTTTGCTGTAGATACAATGTTGCTGTCAGTTTCAATTAATCTTATAACTTCTGCTGTTGGCACATATGTATTTGCAGCTTTTTCTTGCATTCCTGGTTCTACGTATTTTGCAATGTATATATTAGAAGCTTTCATTATATATGATTCAACAATTGCACTGTTTAGCATTACTATATCTGCTTCTGACATATCAAATGTAACTGTATTTCCTTGAATATTTTTTATTTCTTTCTTTGCTATTACTATAAAATCTTGTCCATCTGGGAATGTTATTCTTATATCTACATAATCTCCAATAGTAAGATTTATTGGTAATGTTAGCATATTATATTCCATTGTTCTTACATCCTTAGTTACAGTATTTTCTTCTGTTGTTACTGTACTTGCAGTTAATATTGTGTTTTTGTATAAATCCACCTTAGCTATTACCTTTTTTCCATTTCCTACATTTGCTACTATTGTTGAATCTATATAGTTTTGAGGTATTAAATTTGAATATGTATTTATTGTGCTAAGCATATCAGCTGTAATCTCTTGTCCTGATTTTACGTCTCTATTTAACGCATATGCTTTTGTTGCTGTTCCTTTTTCTTTACTTGCTTTATTTTCTGGTCCTATTACCGCAATATAAAGTATAACTCCTATTATTGCACACACTACAAGTGTGATTATCATTCCTAGTAAGAATGAATTTCTTGCTTTCTTTTGCATTGGGTTTACTGCCATAATTAACTCCTCCTAATAACTCGTATTTTATTATATTTTATAACATTTCCACTGTAAAAACAACAAATTAGAATGTTGTAATTTAAAAATAATATTTTTGTAATATAGCTGTAATATTTTGTCAGTTTAAAATGGCCTTAATAGCTTCGGCTACGCCACTTGAATTGTTATCTGCTACTATTTTTTCGGCTATACTTTTAATATATGGAGATGCATTTCCCATTGCTACTCCGAGGCCTGCATTTCTTATCATTGGTTCATCATTTATATTATCTCCTATTGCAACGACCTCTTCTTTTTGTATTCCTAAGTGTTCTATCAATTTTTCTATTGCAGTCCATTTATTTGCATTTTCGTTTGTTATTTCTGTATAAAAATATGCTATTTCTATTTCTTGTGAACCATGTTTTATCATCTTTTTTGACATATGAGAAACTTCTAAAATACCTACTTGTTTTATTGATTTTAATTTGTTTATTATACTTTTGAAAACAAGCTCATCGCTGTCACATATTGTTATTTTTAAGAAGTCATTTCCTGTGTAATTTTCCACATAATTATATATATCTTCTGTTATATACATTTTTATTCTTTTTTCTTCTGGATTTTTTAGGTTTTCATTTTGATAATATAACAGATTATAATTTAAAGATTTGGTAACAATAACATCATTAGTGTAAACATTATAATATATGCTATTTTCTTCACATATTTTTATAATTTCAAGCAATTTCTTTTTTGAAAGATAATTGTTATAAATTATCTCCTCTTTATTTACATCATATATCATCGCTCCATTGCCACAAATTAAATAGTTATTAGCATTTGCTTCACTTGCAATTGCTAACATTGCTTTTGGCATTCTCCCTGATGTTAAAACCACTTCTATGTTTTGTTCTTTTGCTTTTTTTATTGCTTCTATATTCTCTTTTGAGATATTTCCGTAGGAATCCAACAGAGTTCCGTCTATATCCATTGCTACTAATTTATACATTAATAATTACTCCTTTGTTTTTTCTTTATTATATCATTAGCAAATCTATTTTCAACATTTTTTTGCAACAAATTAGAATTTGCTTAATTGATGTGAGAGTGTGATTTGTTGCAAACGATGTAGGGGTCGCCGCCATCGGCGACCCGAAGGCATCGTAGGCTTTGCAATATACATATTTTACACCAATTTGTTTAATTTCAACATACAAATAATTTTTACAAAAATTTCTAGTTTAAAAAATCTTTTTATGTACATCATAATTATTGAAAAGCAAATGTTGCTTTTAAATGATTAATTTCAGTCCTAGGAGGTGAAAAGAAATGGCATCAAATTCAAGTAAAACTTTAGTTCCAGAAGCAAAAGCTTCATTAGAAAAATTCAAATATGAAGTAGCTAGCGAAGTTGGAGTTAACCTAAAAAACGGATATAATGGTGATATATCTGCAAAAGACGCTGGTAGAATAGGTGGTAACATGGTTAAAAAATTAATCCAACAAGCTGAAAATAACATGAAATAGTTATTAATTCTATTTTAGTTTTAGCAGGAATTTTTAGTTTTTACTTTTGTGTATTTATACATAAAGGCAGGAACTTAAAGTTCCTGCCTTCTTTATTTTTATATACTAGGAAATTTCTCATTTCCTAGTATATAAAAATGCTATAATCTATTATGCTTCTGGTTCTACTAAACCAAAGTTTTTGTTATCTTTCATTTTAAACAATACATTTACTTTGTTTGTTTCTTGATTTATAAATGTTATAAATCTGTCTTGTGGTTTTTCTTGTAATTTTAGTTTTGCATCTTCTGCTGTCATTGGTTTTAAATCATAATAAATTGTTTTTATTATTTCGTTTTCTACAGCTCCTTCTGTTGGTAAGTTGTTTAATGCTTTTATAGAATCTTCTTTATTTGCTTTATCTTTTTTTGTTTTCCATTTTCTTATTTGTCCTTCTAATATGTCTATGTCTTTATCTATTGATGCGTACATATCTTTGTGTGCTGTTACTGCTCTATATGAGTCTTGTTTTACTTTAACAGCCATTTCCGCTATTTGTTCTGCCCCCTCTGTTTTTATTGTAACAGAAACATCTATATCTCCATCAAAATATTTTTCTACTCTTTCCATCTTTTTTTCTACATAATCTTTTATTGCATCTGTTGCCTTTACTTCTTTTCCTGTTATTGTTATGTTCATAAAAATCTCTCCCTTCAAAGTGTTTGTATTTGTATTATATATTAATA
>ERZ780148.1310-NODE-1310-length-17228-cov-3.091190_pt1 | contig 17228 bp, 15 predicted proteins | sample MGYA00510984_ERZ780148 | MGnify/ENA primary metagenome ERZ780148 (study PRJEB29588, sample SAMEA2160902) | human gut metagenome | biome: human gut; feature: human-associated habitat; material: faeces | place: Denmark | collected 2008/2010 ...
CGGTAACCGCCGCGGTGTTTTCTTCGCCGTAAGCCTTAGCCGCTTTCTCGAGCGCCGCGTCTTTGTCTTTCGCTTCGGCGATTTCCTTCGCATAAACGAGTTCCGCGCTAGCCGCGTTGTCGAGCATACCTATGCAAGCGTTCTCCCAAGCCACGGTGTAGTCGCACGCACTCTTTGCGCAGAACGCGACGTAACCGAGTCCTATCGCGTTGCCGGTAATCAGCGAAACTTTCGCCACGGCCGCAACGTTATAAGCGTAAATCATATCACCGACCGAGCGCATCAACTCGCCCTGACAAGCCGCGCAGTTGATCGCGCCTTTGCTGTCGATAATGCTGACGACCGGTATAGCGAAACTATCGCAAGTATTGATAAGTTCTGTGACTTTCTTCGCTCCGTCGGGAGTAAATCTTCCCTCGTGAACGGTCGGATCGGAAGCAACCACGCCCACCGCTACGCCGTTAAGACGAGCGTAACCGGTCACGACTTCGTCGCCGAAACCTTTCTTTATTTCTATAAACGAGTTTTTATCAAAAACTTCCGAAATAATCGTCGCGGTTTTTACGCCCGCTTTAAGTCCTTTGCAAACTCTGTTCCCGTCGTCCTCGGAAGCAATTGCGCCGAGCGAAACGAGAGTAACGAGTTTCTTTACGACTTCCGAGAGTTCTTTGTCGGATTTTACGGTCACCGACGCGATGCCCGCTTTAGTCATCGCTTCTCCGGTACCGACTTTAGCCGCGTCGGCGGTAGTTCCCGCAACGAGGATAAGCGGACTGGAAGTCGCGGTCACGGACTTGTCGTAGCAAATCGTGAAATCGCACACGGACGACAGATACGAAGTCAAACCGTAATTGCTGCCTTTTACTACGAGTATCGTAGGCACGACCCCGTAAGCCGACGAGAACGCCGCGAAAATTTCTCCGTAGCCCTCCATCGCTTCGATGCCTTCGGCAAATCTTGCGCCTTGCGTGTCGACCACCCCGATAACGGGCGAATCTGTTTTGATCGCGTTGTTTATACACTTCGCAATCTTCTTCGCGTTGGCTTTTCCGATGCTTCCCTTGAGAATATCGCCGGAAATCGCGAACACACCGACCTGTACGTCGCTGATAGTCGCGAAACCGCTTACGACCCCCTCGCCGGTGGCTTCGCCGAGTGCCGTCGCGGAGCGGATAAATCTGTCGGATTCGACGAAAGATTGCGGATCGACCAAAGTATCGACTACTCTTTTAGCCGACTTTAACGCCTCATCCGCAACTTTATTCAACTCCCTTACGTTTTTCATATAGAGCCTCCATTAAATTTTGCGCTGTCAGAGAAATTCCAAAATTTCCACGATACCATTATAGACTTTTATGCAAGAAAACACAAGTAAAAACGCGCCGCTTACGATAAAAATTTAATTTCCGCAGTCCATTCACATAGCGCATTTTATCCGATTATAGCGAATATAGCAAAACTCATATCAAAAACAGCAAAAGAAAACCGCGCCCGAGAAAATTCCGCAAGCGCGGCACGGTTTATTTCGAATCATTATTTACTCATTATAGTTTACTTATTATAGTTTTTAATACTCGTTATAGTTTTTTAAGGTATTCCGCTTCGGAATCTTTCAGTTCGCGGAAATTACCTCTGTATAGCCCGCCGAGTTTTATCTCGCCTATCGCCGTGCGTTTAAGAAAAATCACGTCGCGGTTTATGCTTTCGAACATTCTTCTTACTTGACGGTTTCTGCCCTCGGTGATAACGACTTCTATTCTCGAAACGTTGTTTTCCATTCCGACGAGCCGCACTTTACACTTTTTAGTCTTAATGCCATCCAGCACCACACCCGAGCGCAGTTTGTTGAGTTCCGCTTCGCTCACTTCGCCCTCGACCTTTGCAACGTAAGTTTTTCCGATCTCGTTTCTCGGATGCATCAGCCTATTCGCAAGATCTCCGTCGGTAGTAAGAAGCAACAATCCTTCGGTATCGTAGTCCAGTCGTCCGACCGGGAAAATACGCTTACCGGGATATTTTCCCTCGAAAAAGTCCATTACGGTCTTTCTTCCGTGCTCGTCGCTCGTAGTGCAAACGTAGCCCTTCGGTTTATTCAGCATTATGTACAAATGCTTGCCGATCGGCTTAACCGGCTTATCGTCGACGGCAACGAGATCGTTTTCCGGATCGACTTCGGTCGCAAGCGCGGTGATCTTCTTATTGTTCACCGCGACTCTGCCTTCGAGCACGAGCGCTTCGCACTTACGACGGCTGGCAATTCCACATTCGGCAAGGTATTTGTTGATTCTCATTTCGGGTTGTCCTTTGCTTGGATTAGTTCCAACGCCCGACTATATCGTACAGTATATCCGAGTAGTCAAGCGACGCTACTTCTTCTATACTATACAATTTTCGCTCAAAAAGCAACCGATTACCCGAATAAAATTTAATTTTTCCGTTTTCGTCGCCTATATGCACCGGCGCACTCATAGAATCCACTTCCGAAACCTCGAACCGAATTGCACCGTATTCACTCTCGGTAAGCGGATAAAATAATCCTTTTTCCGTTTCAAGACGCGTCGATTGCGCTTTTCCGTCGGTTACGATTGCCGAAACCGACGATAAATCCACCGCTTTACTTACATCTTTCAACGAGTATTCGGCAAAAGCGCCGTCGAGCAGTTGCCGGCAATCCTCAAACATCGGTCCGCAATTAAGCACCACCGCGATCACGTTCATGCCGTCGCGCGTTGCGGAAGCGACCAGACATCTGCCGGCTTTTTTCGTGTAACCGGTTTTAACGCCGTTGCCCCCTTCGTACGTAGACAGAATCTTGTTTTTGTTCACGATTACTCTGTCGTACTCGCGATCTTTCCACGGCATAACGTAACGCTTCGTACCGACTATTTCGCGGAAAATCGGGTTCTTCATTGCGTACGCGGTGATTTTTCCGAGATCGCGAGCTGTCGTGTAATGCTCGTCGTGATGCAATCCGTGCGGGTTGACGAAATTCGTATTATCCGCGCCGACTTTCGCGGCGGTTTCGTTCATAAGCGTAGCAAAGTTTTCAATACTTCCCGCCGTAGTTATGGCAAGCGCGGCGGCGCAATCATTGCCCGACTGCAACATCAATCCGTACAATAGGTCACGAACAGTCAGTTCTTCGTCCTTTTCGAGATATATCGACGATCCTTCAACCCCTACCGCGGCCGCCGGAACGCGAACTAATTTATCGAGATCGGTAACGTTGTCGATTACCGTTATCGCAGTCGCGATTTTTGTCGTACTTGCCATCGGGCACTTCTTATCCGCATTATTCTCGTTCAGGACGCGTTCGGTATCGCGCTCCAGCACTATCATACACTCGGCAGATCCAGTATAAACGGTTTCAGCCGATGCTCTGCCCGCCACGCTCGTTACGGCAAAAATCACCGCGGCGATAACCGCAACCACCAGAAACGCGAGCGTTTTTCTCATCGCGTCTTTCATTCCTCTTTCCTTTTAGTGAAAGCGGAAACCACATCGGGAACGAGCGACAAAATTTTATCGTAGAGGCTTTTGTCGTCCACGCCGACCAATTTGACGCTCTTGCCGTCGCTCACGAGAAAACCGACAGGCGAAACGGAAACGCCCGCGCCGCTTCCGCCCGCAAACGGATACTCGGAATATTTCTCTCGCGAAAGATCGGAATATTCGCCGCCGCCCGTCAGAAAGCCCATAGTCACGCGGCTGATAGGTATTATGCTTGCGCCGTCAAGCGTCGCAACGGGCTTGCCGACAACAGTATCCGCGCTGATCAGTCCTTTCATTTTGACGAAAGCGTTGTCCATTACACGTTCTATCGGATGTTCGTTATGCTCTATTATCATTTAATTTCCTCCTGCGTTCATTGCGCTCTACGCGGCTTTTCCCATCGAAAACGTAAAGCAAATAGCCGAATATAATATCTGCAACGGACACGTTAATTATTCCGCAGACGCGAGCGCGAATAACGTCGCGGTTATAAACGGCATCGAAACGCTCTCTCACTTCCAGTTTTTGCGACGATTTCAGGTACGATAAAAATCCGTACGCGGCTGTGCGTACCGTTCCGAGCGCAAAGGTCGTAAATAACGCGTCGTTTCTTTTCCCTATCTCCACCGCCACGTCAAGATCGACAATATTTATATAAGGAATAAAGCCGACTTCCATAAACTTCGCAACCGACTTTTCATCGTTTTTATCAGCGTTTATATGAAAGCGTTTTTCTTTACGTCCGATTCTCAGTACGAGTTCGTTGCGAAAACCGCCGACGTTTTCTACGTTCGCGTTTATTTTTATCAGCGGCACGATGCCGAACAGTTTCACGCTTACCACTCCTCCCGCATCGAACACGCTAAGCCCCGCGTCGAACGTGAACGCAAACGGCAACGCCAAAAGACTCAACGCCAGTATTACATAACAAAAAGCGACTATCACGAATTTAGTTTTCGTAACAACCGCCTTTTTATCCGCAATTATTTCAAACTGTCTATTACCTGTATGCCAGATGCATTAGTTGTTAAAACTACGCAAATACGATAAGCATTGTTTTAAATTTTTCCATATCAAGAAACTATAAAATATACAAATTTAAGCAGATTCGCCGTCGACTTTTTGAAGATCTTTTTCGTCTTTGAGAAAGTCCGGAACATCCTCTTCGGCAGGTAATTCTTCGGACGTTTCCTCGTCGGGAATCTCGTACTCGTTATAAATGCTTCTCGATTCGTCGTTCTTCTCGCCGATAACTTTAATGGATTCGAGCAAAGTTTCGTAATCGGGCAATTCGTCAAGACTTTCGAGTTGAAAGCGTTTCAGAAACTCGTCCGTCGTACCGAAAAGCAACGGTTTACCGACGGCTTCTTTTCGTCCAACGACCTCGATAAGGTTATTTTTAAGCAACATCTGCACGGTATATTCGCTGTTTACGCCGCGTATTTGCTCGATATCGAGCCTCGTAACCGGTTGACGGTACGCGATAATCGCGATGGTTTCGAGCGCGGCATTAGACAAATCGCGCTCTCTTATAGGGTTAAGCACGCACGCCACGACGTCGGAATAAGCGGGATTTGTCGCAAACTGAATTTTTCCGTTAAAACTCAGTAAATGTATACCGCTTTTACCGCCGTACTTCTCTTTAAGCCGCTTTACCGCAGCGTTCACGTCCGCGGTTTTCACTTCGAGTTGAGTCGCAACGTCGGCAACTTTCAAGCCGTTCCCCGAAAGAAACAGCAAAGATTCCAGTATTTCGTCAATCATAGACGTATCAATCATAATTGTTTTCTCCTTTCACACGGTGCAAAAGTATCTCTCCGAAAATCTCGTGCTGTTCGGCGTGGAAAAACTGCCCTTTGAGTAATTCGAGCATTGCCTGAAAAGTCGTGATAATCTCACTTTTGTTGTAGTCGGTTTCAAATAAGTCGGTAAATTTTATCGTGTCCGCTTCGCCAAACACTTCTTTTATCTGTTCCATTTTTTCGGCAACGGTAAAGCGGTCTTTAACGATGTTTCGTTCCTGATTCGACTGCGCTTTGATTTCGAGTTTGACGAACATTTTCCGAAGCGCTTCCATCAGTCCGTCCATAGTCATATCGCCGAGAACGAGCCGCGGCTTACCAACGGACGGATCGGGATCGCGATAATGCATACCGGTAACTTCGATTTCCTTGATTTTCTGACTTGCTTCTTTATATATTCTGTATTCTTCCAACCGACGGATAAGCGTTTTTTCGGGATCGTCCTCGGGATCTTCGACAATCGGCGGGCGCGGCAACAGTGCTTTTGATTTGATTTCGACAAGACACGCGGCGACCTCGATAAACTCCGACGCGCGTTCCAAGTCAAGACTGTCGATTTCAGCCATGCTCGCAAGATATTGTTCGGTAATTTCCGACACGAAAATTTCGCTGATGTCGATTTTGGATCTGCGGATCAAGAACCACAATAAGTCGAGCGGTCCGTCGAAATTCTCGAGGTGGACTTCGTAAGAATTCGGATCGTAAACGTCTTTATCCGCAAGCGAATCTATGTATTTTTGAATTTCTTCGCGCTTCGCTTTTTCTTTTGCTTCCGCTTCTGCTCTTTTCGCGTTTTCCTCTTCGGTCAGATTGTCTTCGTCGTTCGATTGTTTCTCGTCGTCTTCGACCGCTTTGGTATTTACATTATTTTGTTTAATTGTAGCGTCCTCAGTCGGAAAAGTGCCATTTTGAGCATTGTCAACAGATTGAACGTCAACGGTCACGTTATCTACGGTTGTGTTATCGGTTTTGTTAAATTCGTCGTTCATTCAGAAAAATAACCCCCAAAATGCGGTAAATCCTTTCATAATCCAGCCTTGAAGCGTAGAAACGTACGTTCCCAAAATATCGAAATACCACGGGATCGGCGTGAGGTCGACTATGACGCTTATACCGACAAGGATAATCAAAACATACTGACCGTAATTTCTCATAAAACGACAATACGGGTTAGTCGCGCGAGTTAAACTCTCAACCACCCTGAAGCCGTCAAGCGGATAAATCGGCAGTATGTTGAATACGGCAAGATTAAGATTTATGACGGTGAACCAACGAAAGAAACTGCCGAGATAAGACAGTCCCGTACTCGAAGCAAGCGAGCAAAGCATATAGAACGGCACGGAGAAAAACGCTAGCAAAATATTCAGCGCGATTCCCGCAAGCGCGACTGTAAACAACCCGAGTTTTCTGTGCCGAAAGTTATCGGGATTGACGGGCACGGGCTTTGCATAACCGAACCTTACGAGCAACAACATCACAAGCCCCATAGGATCGAAATGCGCCAGCGGGTTGAGCGTAAGTCTGCCATACACTTTTGCCGTAGCGTCGCCGTTCCAGAGCGCAACGTAACCGTGCGCCAGTTCGTGCAACATTATCGCAAGTAAAATCGCAACCGCGGCTATTAAAAATTGAAATACGTTACTGTATCCGAGCATTAGTTTTCCTTTTTAAGCCACGGCGCGAGTTCGTCGCGACTCATCATATCCGCATAAGATTGCGGTTTGACTATGTATGCGGCTTTCCCTTCGTTTGCAAGCACAACCGGCGGAATCGCATTCCTATTATAGTTACTTGCCATCGAATAATTGTACGCCCCGGTAGTCAATACAGCCAAAAGATCGCCGCTTTTTGCCGGCGGCAGAAGCGCGTCGACAACCAGCATATCGCCGCTTTCGCAGCACTTGCCGGCAACGGTCACGGTTTCGGTCTTTTCGTCGTTCATTCTCGCAGCGAGAAGAGCTTCGTACTTCGCTTCATAAAGCGCGTAACGCGGATTGTCGAACATGCCGCCGTCCACGCTGACGTACTTTTTTATACCCGGAATGTCTTTAATCGCGCCGACGGTATACAAAGTAATGCCCGCCTCGCCCACTATTGAACGCCCCGGCTCGATAATCAGTCTGGGCTTAAAGATTTTCTTCGTCTTTACGCACTCATTAAGTTTTGCCACGATTGCGCCGACGTATTCCTGCGGCTTAAGCGGCTTGTCTTCGTCGGTATAACGCACACCGTAGCCGCCGCCCAGGTTGAGCTCTTTTACTTCGGTTTTAAGTTCGGAATTTATTCTGACGATAAAATCCGTCATCTTTTCAACCGCGAGTTCAAACGGTTTAAGTTCGAATATCTGCGATCCGATATGACAATGTATACCGACGAATTCGACGTTTTTGCAATTTAAAACTACGCTTATCGCTTTAATTGCCGCACCGTCTGCAATCGAAAAACCGAATTTGCTGTCAACGCGGGTCGTCTGAATAAAATGATGCGTATGAGCGTCTATGCCCGGGTTTACCCTCACCAACGCTTTAATCTTCTTGCCGAGATTCGAACAAATTTTATCAAGAACTTCGATTTCGTAAAAACTGTCGATAACTATCGCATGTACGCCGCTTTTTACTGCATACTCGAGTTCGAACGGCGTTTTATTGTTACCGTGAAAGTAAATCACGCTCGGAGATAAACCCGCAGACAATGCCGTCGCCAGTTCACACCCCGACACCACGTCCGCGCCGATCTGTTCTTCTTTGCAAATTTCGTAAATCGCTTTCGTCGAGAACGCTTTCGAAGCATAGCAAACCAACCCGTCGCCGTAGTCGCGGTCAAAGATTTCTTTATAACTTTTGATGATACTACGAATATACGCCTCGTCCATAACATAAAGCGGCGTACCGAATTTATCGGCAAGTTCGACCGTATCGCACCCGCCGATTTCCAGATGTCCGAGTTCGTTCGTTCTTAAAGTGTCGCGTTCGATCATATAGTTCTCCGTAAACGCGCTCGACCTCGCAAGCGTTTCTACGGTATTATATCATTATTTCCGCAATCAGTCAATCAAATAGAAAAGAAGCGGCTTAATTTTTAGCCGCTTCTTTTCCGAAGTTCCGTCTTATATCGCCCGAATTTTAACAAACCCGTACTACGTATTTACGTTAAATTTACATTACATTTGCAATTATGTCTGACATAGTACTATGAAATTACCATTTCTCTACTATATCATTCACAAAATCGCGATAATTCTTTGTCGTTACGTCTGTATCGGAGAGAATATAAGTCGACCCTACAATTTCTCCGTTTAACTTTACCCGAAGTTCACCTATCCGATCACCTTTAGAAATCGGAGCAGATAAATCATACAATTCAGCCTCTTTCTCCACATTTTGCAGCGATCCTTTCTTCCCAAATACTGAAACGTCAGATTCGGCCACGCCTCGCACCGCGTCTTGTTTTCCTTTCGATACCGCAACCGATTCTTCCACCACTTCGCCGACGGCAACTACGTTTTTGCTTTCGTAATTAGCAAATCCGTAGTTGAGAAGCTCGCTCACTTCCGCGTTTCTCACCTTAGAATTTTCAGCACCTATTACCACACAGATTAATCTCGTGTCGCCGCGCTTAGCAGTCGCAGACAAGCAAGACAACGCTTCGGACGTAAATCCTGTTTTACCGCCGTCGCAGCCGTTATAAAATCTTACGAGTTTATTCGTATTACTGAGCGAAGTAACTCGTCCGCTAGGATGAACGAAATCAAACATCCACACTCCTGAAAATTCAAAAAAGTCATTATGTTTTATCAATTCTCTCGTCATTTTGGCAACGTCGGCCGCGCACGAATACTGGTTCGGCGCAGGCAATCCGGTGCAGTTCACGAAATAAGTGTTATTCATACCGTATGCATTTGCCGTAGCGTTCATTCTTTCTACGAACGCCGGAACGCTTCCCGATATCCGTTCCGCCATAGCAACGCACGAATCGTTAGCCGAAGCAACGATAATACTCTTTATGAGTTCAGACGCCTTATATTCGCTTCCCGCGTCGAGAAACGCTTGGGATCCGCCCATGCTCGCAGCATTATCCGAAGCGGTTATCGTCTCGTCGTAAGTCAGGTTACCCGCGTTGATTTCATCGAATATCACGTTCAAAGTCATGATTTTCACCATACTGGCGATTTGCAAGTGCTTTTCCGGATTCTTCTCATAAATAACCGCACCCGTGCCGCTATCCATCATAAGCACGGCGCGCGATTTACATTCTACGGGTTCCTCCGCAAACGCCGCTTGTCCGGTAACGATCCCCACGACTACTGCACAAACCAACAGCAAACATAAAATAGTTTTTTTCATAGTTCCTCCTAGGTAAATCGGCACAAATCAATCGTTCGCGTCCATATTTATCTTATCTTACTATTAGCATACGACCGCTTTAATATTCGCTTTTTACAGAAACAAACACCCTATACATACGAACGTTATTCTTACGACATATAAGCACGAAAACACCACGTAAAACGGAACGCCGGAAAAAAACAGATTTCCAAGTTCTTTGATCCCGTAACGGTACCTATACTGCGAACACCCGACGTGTACCGTGTATAAAATCAAAACCGTCAGGAAAATTAGCGTTACGGCAATATACAGAATAAACAACGGCACGGCTTTTATCGAATAATACCTCAGTACCACGACCGCGTCGAAAAAATCTCTGTAAGCAACAATCGCCACCGACACACTAGAAAACACCAACGTAAAATCGTTGTAAGCGCACAGCGGAATGATCGACACAATCGCCGCCGTCAGAAAAAACGAAATGGACGTAAATATAAAAAGACTCCTGTCGCCACGAACGTAACCGAGCGTTATTCTGCCGCTTCCTTCGAAAAAATCTTCCAGTTCGTCTATACAGACGGCATTTCTGATAGCGAGAACAACGAACAACAGCGCCAACGCAAACGATGAAATAAATTTTAAAACGTTACGCCTGAAAAACAGCGAAAAGTCGTTTTTGCATAAATACAACAATCCATTCATAGTAAAATTTATATGCTCACGATCGTTAAAAATATGCAATTATGTCTGACATAGTACTTCGTATTCTACTACAAAATTAGTCATTTTCTAATTATCAAGCATCCAATCAACGTAAATTCCGTATCCACGCAACGGATCGTTAACAAAAACGTGCGTCACCGCACCGACTATCTTATTATTCTGTATAATCGGGCTACCGCTCATTCCCTGAACGATTCCTCCCGTCAACGCAATCAACCGCTTGTCCGTAACTCTCAGTACGAGTCCTTTTTCGCCGCTCGCGCTTTGGTAAGCCGTTTTCAATATCTCCACGTCGTAAAAAGACGGCACGCCGCTTATTTCGGAATATATCTGAGCACGACCGCATACCACTTCGTTTCTACTCCCAACATCGTATGCAAAACCCGTAAAGTTGTCGAAACATCCGTACAAACCGTAATTGCAATTTTTATCAACCGATCCGAGTTCCGCTTTCTTGTTTAGGGTTCCTTTGATCGACCCTGCTTTTCCGCGCGCACCTCTTTCAATCCCGATGATTTTACACTCGTATACTTTTCCGCCTGAAATACACGTAGGCGCACCGGCACCAACGGCGTGACCGAGCGCCGCAAACCTCCCGTCGCGCTTAACGAACGTTACGGTGCCGATTCCGCCTATTTCGCTTTGAACGCTTATACCCAGTCTGTATTCGCCGCTTACCCTGTCAATCAGCGGGTTAACCGTTACGGTTTTTCGCTCACCGTTTCTTACAAATCCGACATTAAAGTCGGTTTTGTTTTTATTAGAATTCAATACGTCCACAATATCTTGAGCGCTTCTCACCGCTACGCCGTCAACATCGACTATCACGTCGCCGATTGCTAATTCGCTCTTCAACTTTGCCGCTCCGCAAGCCGTATCCACGTCGGTAAATTCTGCAATCATTACGCCGCAAATATCGAGTTCGAACCCCACTTGCCCGCCGCCGAGATATACTCGTTTTTTATGCGCATCCTCTTCTTTTATTACGTCGTAAACGCGTGATCCGCCGCTCGGCGAACTTACTTTTACGCCAGTCGAAACGTTCGTAACCGTCGCCCCGTAAAACGCCGAAACCGCCGCGTTTATAATCAACGCGATCAACACAACGAATACGAACGTATATAAAAATCTACAGAAACGCCCCATATTCGCTAGTTTCTCGCGTAACGCGGTAAATTATTCTTATACAGTCGATTAGTTAATATAATTTCCACTCACACAAAAAAAAGAACCCGAGAAATAATCCCGAGTTCAGCAACTTTCTTGTTTAACTCATTCAAATCAAGCAAGCGATTGCTTATAATCGTTGCTCCATTTTTTCATTTGGAAAGCGTTTTCCGTCGCTCCGCTACTGATATCCTTACCACCGGACAGCCTTGCAATCTCATCGACAGTTGCGTTATCGTCAAGTTTAGTAACCCGCGTATAAGTCTTGTCGTCAGCCGTAAATTTATCGATAAAGTAATGATCGTCCGCCATCGACGCGATCTGCGGCAAATGCGTAACGCACAACAATTGTCTGTCACGCGACAGTCTGGCGAGTTTTCTCGCAATTTCCTGTCCGACTTTTCCGCTGATACCCGTATCGATCTCGTCGAAAATCACGGTCGGAGTTTCGTCAATACCGGAAGAAACGACTTTCAGCGCAAGCATAAGTCTGGACAACTCACCGCCGGAAATAATTTTAACCAACGGTTTAAGCGGTTGCCCCGCATTCGGACTCAGATAAAATTCTACGGAATCCATACCGTTTGCAGACAACTCACCCAAACAATCTTCCATATTCGGCAACGGCGCGAATTCGACTTTGAATACTGAATTCTCCATACCGAGTTCGCTCAATTCTTTTACAACCGACTTTTCCAACACAACTGCCGATTTTTTTCGCTCGTTCGAAAGTCTTACGCAATCGTCGTACAATTCTTTAACGAGAGCGTTTTTGCGCCTCGTCAGCTTCTCGTAGTATTCGTCCGCATTTTCAGTTTCGTCGATACGCTTTTCAAGTTCTTTCTTAAACTCCGTAACGGCAGTGTAATCGCCGTATTTTCTCGTAACGTTGCGGATCGTTTCAAGCCGCTTTTCTATTTTATCGAGATCGTTTTGAGAAAAATCGAGCGAGTCGAGTTCTTCGGATACGGAATCCGCTATATCCTCGAGTTCCACTTCTGCGGAACGTAGCCTCTCAACCCACTCCGCGTACTTTTCGTCATAAGACGATATCGACGATAATTCGTTCTTTGCGTCGGATACAAGCCCGGTTGCCGGCGAATAATCTTCTCCGTCGGACAACAACGTCATAACTTCCGATAACGCTGAAGCGATTTTTTCCGCACCGAGGAAGCGTTTACGCTTAGCCGTAAGTTCTTCTTCCTCACCTTCTTTCAACGCGGCTTTTTTGATTTCATCCAACTGAAATTTATAAACGTCGAGATTACGTGCCCGCGACTTCGCGTCGCCGGTTTCGTCGCATTGCTTCTCGATTTCTCTGAGTTCCGAGTATTTCTTAGCGATAACAGATTTTAAGTCGTCAATATCTTTTCTCGCGTAAAAATCGACCACTTTAATATGATTGCCGACGTTTGCAAGCGACTGATGCTCGTTCTGTCCACAAATATCCACAAGTCCTGCGCCGAGAGTTTTTAGCATACTCAAAGTCGCAGTACGACCGTTTACGCGTATTTCGTTTTTTCCATCGGCATTAAATTTTCTCAATACAATAATTTCTTCGTCGCCGTCGTCGAGATAGTCGGAAAAAATCGCGCGCGTTTTATCGGAAACGGTAAAAACGCCCTCGACAAAGCCCGAGCTTTCACCGTATCTCAGCATCGTTTTATCGTATCTGCCGCCAACGAGCAAGGTAATACTGTCGACGATTATTGACTTGCCCGCACCGGTTTCGCCGCTAAGTATGTTCAGTCGCTCGCCGAATTTAAGTTCCAGATTCGACACGAGCGCGAAGTTTTTTACGGTAAGTTTCGAAAGCATAAAGCCCTCCGTTTATTCAAACGCAATCTCCCTGAGTTGCTCGGCCATTTCTTCCGCGGCGCTTTCGGTACGAAGCACGGCAAAAACCGTATCATCACCGGCAACACAACCAAGCACGTGTCTGTTTTTAAGTCTGTCGATCATAGCGCCCGCAACGCTTCCGCTACCGACGATCGTTTTGATTACTACTATATTCCCCGCATAATCTATAGACACCACCGAATGACGAAACATATCGGTAAATTTCGACGCGATATTGCTGTCGTTACGCTCGCGCGTATAGCGCTGTTTCTTGCCGTCGGTGCTGATTTTAACAAGTCCGAGTTCTTTTATATCGCGCGATACCGTAGCCTGCGTTACGTCAAATCCTGCCTTTTGTAGTTCGCCGACAAGTTCTTCCTGAGTTTCTATTTCGTTTTCGGAAATAAGTTCAAGCAATTTGTTTTGTCTTGCATTTCTAGCCATTTAGTTAATTCTCCTTATCCGTCGTGCTCCACTTGTTCAATTTAGTAAGCAGCTTCTTATAAAACCCGTGACCGCTGAGCCTTACGAACGAAACGGACTTTTCCGCTTTCTCAACGACCACGACGTCGTTTTTATTCATACTCGCGCACGCAACACCGTCAACTACGAGTTCGACTTTTCCGTCCGATCGCAACGTAAATTCGGCAACGTCGGTATCCGACACTACGATCGGTCGCGAATGTAACGAGTGCGAGTTTATCGGCACAAGACTGTATGCCGCAACGCCCGGACTCAATATCGGACCGCCGGCGCTAAGCGAGTAAGCCGTAGACCCCGTGGACGTACTCGCGATAAACCCATCACAGAAATATCCGTCGACGAATTCGCCGTTGATTTTTACGTAAATCTCCGCCATTCGCGAATCGGCAGATCGTGATATCACAACATCGTTCAACGCTGTTAACTCCTTATCGCCGAGCCTTGCACATATAAGCGAACGTTTCTCCACCTCATAATTGCCGTTTATCAACGCGTCGATTAATTCTTCCGCCTTGTCAGGCTCCTCTTCGGTCAGAAAACCGATGTTTCCGAGGTTAAGTCCCGCAATCGGAATATCGGTTTCGGCGCAACATTTTGCAATTCTTAAAATAGTTCCGTCTCCGCCGACCGTAATCATAAAATCGAGTGAAATCGGTTTTTCGACGGAAAAATACTCGTTTGACGGTAATTTTCCACGCATATCGGCATCGAGAACATACTCTACGCCGCGCCGATCAAGTATATCGATCAACGAACGCGTCACCGACAGATCGCTGTCTTTTCTCAAATTAGTAAAAACGCCTACTTTCAATCTACGCCTCCGCATCAGCCCGATATTCGTCGAAAACGACAAATGTCCCGTCGCAAAGCACTTCCGAAATGTATAAAGTTTCAAAAAACTGCTTATATTATACAACTTTTTTAATGTTTATTCAACAATTTCAGCATATATTTTTATAATTTTTGCATAAAAGCCCGGTTAACTTTACTAAATTAAGTATAGTTTTTCATATAACCGACAGGTTTTTAACATTGCCCGTCCTGACATTGTGTGATGTTGTAGTATCCGTTTTGTTTCGCATAATCCACAGCATACTCGTCGTAAAGCGTCTTTCCGACATATACTTGTCACGTACCTCTCATCCAGATACAGGACATCAATATACAAAGTTATATATCCATGCCGTATCGCTATGCTTCCTATGTGCTTCATGCAAGCGCTCTGCGTATTATTATTTTGTCCAGCACAACAATAACACCATTTCTTTGAAATTGAAAACTAGTCCGGTATAATACCAGACTAGTTTTAACGCAATCGTTGAACGCCAATCCTCCGATGCTCGTTACGCCATCGGGTATAGTCACACATCAACTTAATGCTATCGGAAAACGCGCCGTCACCGATTCTCGTCACATTTTCACCGTTATAAGTCGATGGTATAACTATATTGATCACTTATATCGCTCGATTTATTTTTACCTCGTAAGAATCGTTGCTAAGGAAACTATATTTAATCGCTTCGTAGGATTACTTTACGGGCCCATCGTCGGCACCATCGACACCGCTATTATATCCCCAAACAACCTTAGCGCTACCATTTCCGCCAACCCAGTCAAAATCCCAACCGTTAGGTTGCTCTTCACACTCACAATAGATAGTCAGATTGCAATAATTAAACGCCGATCTACCGATACTTGTTACACTTTGCGGGATTATTACACTCGTCAACCCAACGCAGAACGAAAACGCGCTACCGCTGATACTTTTAACGCCGCTCGGGATATTTATGTTCGTTAAACTTTCGCATCGTTCAAACGCGCTGTACCCTATTTCAATTACGCTATCCGGTATCGTTACATTTGTTAAGGCTCCACAATTATAGAATGCACAAGCCCCGATACTTGTTACTCCGGACGAAATCGTTACGTCGGTTACAAAACTATTATAGAACGCTCTGGCGTTTATAAACCTCGTTTTTTCGTTTATATTGCAACTCGTTATATCTTTATTCTTTGCAGCAATTAGAACCAAATACGGATTATTCGCATTACCCGCATATAACGCGTTGCCGTATTCGGTGCATATTAAATTACATCCGCCGAACACCTTATCTCCGATACTAGTCAAACTATCCGGTAACGTTATGTTCGTTAATTTACTGCACCCATAGAACGCTTCACTTCCTATACGTTCCAGTCCATTCGGCAACACTATGTTCGCCAACCCGGTGCAATTCTCGAACGCTCCATATCCGATAGTCTTTACACCGCTACCTATCGTTACATTCGTCAGTTCGCTACACCTAGAAAACGCATAGTTCTCGATAGTAGTTACGCTATCGGGGATCGTTATGTTTACCCATCCGCTCCAGCCGCTGAACGAACGTTCACCGATAACCGTTACGCTTTTTCCGTTATGCGTCGACGGAATTGTTAATTCGCCAATCGGGTCACCGGAGAATCCAGTCACCTTGTATGTATCATCCAAAAGCAATTCATATTTTATTTCCCCCGGCTTTTTATCTACAATATCGTCACCATCATTGTCAGCATCTCCAAATATACTGCAAGCGGAAAGTGCAAATATTGAAATCGACGCAATGCACACTCCGAGCAGAATCATTTGCAATTTCTTTTTCATTATCCTTTCTCCTTTTTTATTCATTGTATACATTCTACCCCTTCACCGATGAAAAAGTCAATTATTTTATATATGATTTTACAGATTTTATTTATGTAACGATGTTTTTATACGCTTTTGCGATTAGTAAGACTTTTATAGGGGGTTCGAAGCAATATTATTCACGAGCGGCAACTCTCGCTCTGAGCGATAAAAAAACGACAAGTTTTTTGCGGTGCAAACCGCAATTACCGTGAGTAGTAACAAGTCGGCACCGAAAATAATGTAATTACTTGTTCCATGCAGGGGATTCCACGCAAATGCTTGCGCATTTGCTCTGAATGACCGTTATAAAAGTTATGCTACTCGTTAGATTTTAAAATTTAACACGCAGTTTCCGTTTTTAACCGTCATTCAGAGGAGTAAAATCGAAATTTAAAATAAAACGTATAGTTTAACTTCTTACTCGTCATTCAGAGGAGCAACGACATTGACTCGATGCCCAAGAGGCTATGCCAATGCGACGTGGAATCCCCCGCTTCAAGAACGTTATTGACCTATGAAAAAAGAACGTCAAGCGGTTAACATTGACGTTCTTTTAAGTTTCGTACATGATCGAGAAAGAAAAGTAAGGTCGGAAGCGGAACTTGAATTAAGTTCTTCCGCGATAGATTTTTCACTGCTCTATCGATTCTTCAGGTTCTTATGTTTCTCTAAGCGACTCTTCTCGTCGCTCTCTTAAAGGAGGTGATCCAGCCGCACCTTCCGATACGGCTA
>ERZ780148.1316-NODE-1316-length-17170-cov-4.643821_pt1 | contig 17170 bp, 12 predicted proteins | sample MGYA00510984_ERZ780148 | MGnify/ENA primary metagenome ERZ780148 (study PRJEB29588, sample SAMEA2160902) | human gut metagenome | biome: human gut; feature: human-associated habitat; material: faeces | place: Denmark | collected 2008/2010 ...
ACAAGATATAATAATAAAATATTTATAAAAGATAATATAGCTATAAATCTTTTAAAAATGTTAAAAAAGGAAGAAGAAAATAATTAACAAATTTAAACTGCTAAAAAAATATGTTATAATCAAATTGTTATGAAGAGGTGTTCTATGTATAAAACTGAAAAAGAATTTTTAAGTCATTATAATCCTGATGAATTTGATAGATTTTCAATAACAACAGATATTTTAGTAATAAGTATAAGTGATGAAGAATCTACTAATTATCGTAAAGCCAGTGAAAAAGTAATGAGTATTTTATTGGTAAAAAGAAATAATTTTCCGTTTAAAGATAAATGGTGCTTGCCGGGAGGATTTATTCGCGTTGATGAAGAATTAGAAAGTGCTCCAGCAAGGATTTTGGAGAATGAAACAAATGTTAAAGATATTTATTTAGAACAACTTTATACTTTTGGTGGTGTTAAAAGAGATCCAAGAATGCGTGTCATATCTACAACATATATGGCTTTAGTTGATAAAAATAGAATGGATACTGAGTTAAAGAATGAAGCTAAATGGTTTAATTTGAGTGTAAATGAAGAAAATGATTTAATTCATTTGACTTTAACTAATGATGATACAGTAATAACTGCTGTTGTTAAGAAAACTTTGAGAGAAAAAACTACTGATAGATATGAATTCAGTATAGTTGAAAATGATTCTATTGCTTTTGATCATCCATTAGTTATTGTTTCTGGAATAGAAAGATTAAAAAATAAGATTGAATATACTGATGTAGTATTTAATATGATGCCTAAATATTTTACTTTAGGTGAGCTTCAAAAAGTATATGAAGTAATCTTAAATAGAAAACTTTTGGATCCAGCATTTAGAAGAATTATTGCTAATAAAGTAGAAAAAACTGATGAGATGAAAACAGGTGGAGGTCATAGACCATCAAGATTATTTAAATATAGAGGAGGAAAATAAAATGATTGGTAATGATTGGGATAATGTTCTTACTCCAATATATAATGGTGATTATTTTGAACCTCTTTTAAAACGTGTTCAACATGAGTATAGTGTTCATACAGTTTTTCCAAATAAAAAAGAAGTATTTAATGCTTTAAGACTTACTCCTTTTAAAGATGTTAAGGTTGTTATAGTTGGACAAGATCCATATCATGGAGAAGGAGAAGCTCATGGTCTTTCTTTTTCGGTAAGAGATGGAGTAAGAATTCCACCTAGTTTAAAAAATATATATAAAGAATTATATGATGACTTAGGAGTTCCTATAAGAAATACGGGAGATTTAACTTGTTGGGCTAAACAAGGAGTATTACTTTTAAACTCAACTCTAACTGTTGTTAAAGATACACCTAATTCACATAGCAATATTGGATGGCAACAATTTACTGATGATGTTATTTCTTTAATAGATGAAAATAAAAGAGATGTTGTGTTTATTCTTTGGGGTAATTATGCTAGAAGTAAAAAAGCATTAATAAAAAACAATTATATTATTGAAAGTGCTCATCCATCACCATTCAGTGCAAGAAATGGATTTTTTGGGTCTAAACCTTTTTCAAGAACAAATGAATATTTAAAAAGTAAAGGTTTAGAAGAGATTAAATGGTAGAAATTATTATGAATGATTTTGTGGAAAAAACTTTAAATGAGGAACTGAAGGATAACTAAAAGCAAAAATAATGTAAAACATGTTTTTGCTTTTTTTGTTGAAAAGTAAATAGATTTCGACAAAAATAGACAAAAAAGGTAAAAAATAATGAATGTCAAGTATTGATTTAAGTATTGACAAGATAGTATAATTTAAGAAGATGATAGAGGTGTGTGTAAATGGAAAGAAAAAAAGTTCCTAATATAGTAGGAGTCTCTTTAGATGAGGCAAAAGAAATATTAGAAAAAGCAAATATAGAAATAGAAAAAGAGAAAAAGAAAATAGATATATTTGAAAAAAGTGGAACAGTAGTAAAAGTAGAACCAAAAGAGGAAACAAGTTTAAAAAAGAATGAGAAAGTAGTTTTATATGTAAGTGATAGAAAACCAATACTAATAATAATTCTTTTATTTTTATTATGCGCATTCTTAGGAAGAACAAGCTTAGGAAAAACAATCATAAGGGGAGCAGAAGATAAAGTAATAAGAGTATTAAATTTGAGTAAACCAACAGCACCAGAAATCACAGGAGGAAGCAAAGAATGGGCGCAAAGCCAAGTAGTAAAAGTAAAAAAAGATAGTTATGCGAAAAAAGGATTAGCATACTATGAGTATTGTGTAGGAACAAATCTAAATAAGTGTGTATGGAAGAAAACAAACACAAAAAAATGTAAGAGTAAGTAAAACAGGAAAATGGAAAGTAGTATTTAGAGGAGTAGATAAAGCAGGAAATACAAGTAGTAACTCAAATATAGAAGAAGTATATATAGATAACAATAATCCAATAATAAATAAAGTAAGCGTAAAGAATAAAAAAGTGAAGATTGAAGCAACAGACAAAGAAAGTGGAATAAAGAAGTATTACTATAGTATAGATGGAGAGAATTATAAAGAAACACGAAAAGAATTTGAAATAAAAGATAAAACAGAAAAAATAAGTATAAAAGTAGAAGATAAAGCGGGAAATAAAATAACTGTAGAAGTACTGGTAGAAAAGGAAAACGAAATAAATTCTACAAGTACAACAACAAAAGTAGTAGGAGAAAAAACAACAACCACAAACGAATCAACAACAAAACAACCAACAGATGTAACAAATCCAGAAACAAGTACAACAACAAATGCAACAACAAGTACAAAAACAAGTGCAATTAAACCAACAAGTACAACGACAAAAAAAGGTTTAGAATATGATATACCAAAAATTAACTTAGATAAAGTGCCAGTAGAATTTGTATATGGAAGTGAGTATGAATTACCAAGTTATGTAGATTTTGGAAATGATGAAGGAACATATAAATGTGTAGTAGAAGGAAAAGAAGAAAAAACAACAAAGAATTTGGCAATAGGAAAACACTTAATAGTATGTGAAGCAACATCAAAGCATAATAAAAGAACAATGGTAGAAAAAGAAGTAGAAGTAAAGGTAAAAAGTGGCGAAGAAGAAATTTGGGATGGATGGATAAGATTAAATTTGAATTATCCAGATAATTCAACAAACTGGGAATGGAGAATAGGAAAAGAAGGAGAAATTCGAGATGGATATGAGTATACTGGATGGCAAGACTATACAGGACCAATACTAGTAAAACTGGATGATGTAAAAGACGTATATATAAGATATGATTTACTAGGAGAAACATATATAATCGCACCAAATGGAAAAGTAGCAGTAGATATAGAACCAGCAAAATATGCATTAAAGGGAAATGAAAAGACAAAAGTAAAAATAGTCTATGAAAAAAATGTTGAGACAAAAGAGTATCGAATAGCAGGAGGAGAATGGGAAGACTATACAGGAGAATTTGAGGTTGAAAAGAACACATTAATAGAGGCAAGAGGAATAAGAAACGAAAAAGTATATGATTCAGATGGAAATTACTTGTATACAAAAAAGGTAACAGGAACAGATTCAGTATTCATAGGAGAAAAAAATGCAACAAGTGGAGGAACAACAAGTGGAGGAGATAAGGGGTCATTTGAATATGAAGTAGTAGTAAAACCAGATGGAAGTTATACAAAGCCAAAAAAAGATACATTACCAAGCACATATTTAGAAGGACCGGAAATAAAAGTAAGTCCAACAGAAATGACAGAAAGTGTAACAGTAAAAGTAATATCAAAAGAAAAGGCAAGCAAAACATATATAAAAGTAGGAGATGGAAACTACCAAGAATACACAGGAGAAATAAGCGTTAGTAAAAATGTGTTAATAAGAGCATATTACATAAGAGAAGAAGACGGAAAAACGAGTGAAACAAGTTATTATTATATTCAAAATATAAAGAAAGCAAGTAAGCCATATGTTAGAATTGATGCAACACCAGATTATTTAAGTGAAAAAGTAGATAAAGTAACAGTAAAAATAAGTGGAAGCAATTATACAAAACTAGAATATAGCTTAGATGGAGTAATATATGAAGAATATAAAGGAGAACTAACAGTAGAAGAAAGTCAAACAATCTATGCAAAAGGAACAAATGAATTTGGAGAGACAATAGAAAGTTTAGATATAACAACAAGAACCAGTCCAAAAGAAAAAGAGAATATTGAAATCTCAATAGAAGTAAGTCCAAGAAAAGAAGAAGTAGAAGGATTAATAAATAAAGCCAAAGTAAAAATAACATATGAAAAGAAAGCAACAAAGAGATATTATAAACTAGGATACTATGGAGAATGGAAAGAATACACAGGAGAGTTTGAAATAACAGATAATAAAACAATCTATGCATATGCAACTGGAGATAATGCAGTTGGAAATGCAAGAAAAAGTGTAAACTATTTAACAACAGGAATAGCAAGTCCAATAATAAGCATAGAACCATACGGAAAAAGCCAACAAGTAAAAGTAAGTATAGAATATGCAAGTACAGCAGAGATAACAAGATATAAAATAGGAAATGGAGAATACAGAGATTATAATGGACCATTCTATGTATATGAAAATGAGACAATCTATGCATATAATAAAGATGAATTAGGAAATACAGGAACAAGTGAATACAGAATTAAAAACATAGTAAGCGCACCAAACTATGTATCAATAGATAAAGGAAAATATTATATAATAAAATTACATTATCCAGAGACATCAAGTAATCGAGAATATAAGTGGAAAAGTGATGGAATATGGAAGAGTTATAATGGATATGGAATATTGTTAATAAAACCAGAATATAAAGAAGAATTTAAAGATATCAAAGATGGAATAAAAGTAGAAGATGAATATGGAAAAGAAATAATATTTACAGATCATTACTACTTTATAGATGTGCCATTCAGTGAACTAATGGAAAACTTGTTTATGAGATGGGATACAGAAAAGATAAGTGCTCCAAAGATAATCGAGATACCAGAAGAAGTAACAAGAGAAGCAAGCATATCAATCGTGTATAATAAAGCATTAGTAAAGAAGTTATATAAGATAGTATATGAAGATGGAGAAGAAACAGAATGGTTAACTTATGAAAAACCATTTAAGATAGATAAAAATAAAGCAACAATCTATGCAAAAGGAATAACAAGAAGTGAAAGTGAAAGCAAAGTAGGAAGTAAAACTATAACAAATATAGATGATACAGACCCAGAAATAAGAGTAAAAGGGAACTTTGAAAAAGCAGCAAGACAAATAAATGTAACAGTAAATGCTATAGATGAATTTGGAATAGATAAAGTAAAATTTGCAAAAGGAGAACAAACAAAAGAATACTTTAAAAAGAATGGAAATGGAATAAAAAATGGAAGTTCATTTAAAGTAGAGGAGAATGGAAAATATACTATATATGCAGTAGACTATGTGGGAAATGAAGTAATAAAAGTAATAGAAATAACAAACATAGATAAAGAAGCTCCAAATATAAGAATAAATATCTTAACAGAGAGTTATGGAACAGAAGCAGAGATAGAAATCGAATATGGAGATTCAGTAAAGAAAGAATACAAGATAGGAAAAAATGGAAGTTATAAAGAGTATACAGGAACAATAAAGATAACATCAAATGAAGTATTAGATTTAGTAAATGAAGATGGAAGCTTAACAATATATGGAAGAGGAACAGATGAAGCAGGAAATGTTAGTGAAGTAAGTGAAGATGTTTATATACTAGATTTAGATGCACCAGCAACACCAGAGATAACAGCAGGAGCAGGATATCCAATATTAACAGAATATGGAGTAAAACTAGGAAGTAAGAGTTATATCAAATATGATAATAGAGATGATATAACAAATTACTATTCAATAGATAATGGAGCAACATGGAAGGTATATACAGGGCCATTTGAAATAACAAGTGGAACAATAAAGGCGAAGAGTGTAAAGAAAGAATCAGGCTTAACAATAGAAGCAACAAAGAAAGTAGATATGCCAAGTGATGCATTAGGGTCAGAAGCATATGATGGGGATGAAAATACATATGTGGAGGCAATAAATGCCACAGCAAACAAATATATTAATGTATCGAAGGAATTATGGAATCAGAAAATATATGTAAAAATGTCAGGTGCATTAGCTGGTAATATAACACTAAATGCAGACTTGATTTTTATAAAAGAAGATGGAACAGAAATTAGTAAAATACAATCAGGAAGAGGTGCACTATCTGGTGAATATCAAATTCCAACAGGAACGTCAAAAATAAAAATACAATTATCATATTTTTCTGATCAATATGGAAAAGCTAGAATATATGAAATTTCACCATCTACAACTCCAACTATAATTCAGACAAATACATATCCACAATTATCATCAACATCATTCGATAAAGCTAAATATCAAATCACTATTAATTACTTATCCTATTTCCAACAAAAATTATATAGTTTAGATAATGGAACAACTTGGTTAGATTATAAAGGAATAATTAACGTAAAAGCAGGGGATGTAATTCAAGCAAAGGCAATAGATAAAGATGGTAAAGAAACAGAAGTAAGTACATATACAGTTAAAGGATTAACGGATAACTTAGATGATAAAGCATTTGATAAAGATAAAAATACAAGTGTAACATTATCAAGTAAACAAACAAAATCATTTATCTTAGATGGTGTTGATAATGAAGTATTAAGAATATATACAACAGGAAAAGTAGATACAAGGGCATATATTAAGTTATATGATAAAGAAAATAAAGAATTATCAACTGTAACTTTAAATGCGGATTTGACAACATTGGTAATACCAGAAGGAAGTGTAAAAGCAAGTATATATTCAGGAACAAGTACACTTACAATAAATGAAGTAAATTTAAGAGAAGTAAAAGCTTCAAAAGAAAACTATCCAGAAATAACAATAAATGATACAAACTGGACAACAACAAAAGCTGTAGAAATATTATATCCAGAAGGAACAGAAAGAGAATATAGTTTAGATTTAGGAACAACATGGAATAAATATACAAATGAATTAACAATAGATAAAGAAACAACAATCTTTGCAAGAAGTATAAAAGAAGGAAAGATAATATCAACAAATAGTTTTATAATAACAAAAGTAGATAGTGTTGAACCTACAATTGAGTTAGATATACCAGAAAAAATAATTGAAGCAAAAGAATATGAGATTCCAACATCAGTTAAATTTGGATCAAGTGGAGGAAATGTATCTTGTAAAAGTGGAGAAAATGAAATAACTACAACAAAAAATTTAGAAATAGGAGAGTATAAAATAATTTGCGTAGCCACTTCAAATTCTGGTAAAGTAAACACTATTACAAAAAAAATAAATGTTATTGGAAAGGTTGATTTATCTTTTGAATCTATAAATGGAGAACAAACATTTATAGCACCAATTAGCGGAACATACAAATTAGAAGTATGGGGAGCAAGTGGTGGAACTGTAAGCCAATCTTATCGTGGAGGATATGGTGCATACTCAACGGGAGATATACATATTGATGAAAATCAAGTATTATACATTAATGTTGGTGGAGTAGGTGAAGTTACTTCTTCTGCTATAGATCAAATTGCACAAGGTGGATACAATGGAGGTGGCTCTGGTGCAAATTATTCACTTCAAGCTGGTAGAGTAGCTGGAGGTGGAGGCGGAGCCACACATATAGCTTTCGTTAGCGGTAAATTAGCATCGCTTGAAAAATATAAAGGTTCATTGAGTGATGATGGAAAATATTACGTATCAAATGATATAGTAATTGTCTCTGGAGGCGGAGGTGGTTCATGGTATTTTCCTACAGATGTTAATTATCACACTGTCACTCCAGGTGATGCTGGTGGAATACAAGCTTCCAATAGTGTTGCATGGACCGAACAAGCATATGGCTATATGTATGCAAGTGGAGGAACCCAAATAGGAACAGGAACTCAATATGCCACTGTGAAAGGTGGATTTGGAGAAGGTGCAAGCAGAACAAGCTACATTACTGCCGGAGGCGGCGGAGGCTTCTTTGGTGGAAATGCAGGAGACTTAGTTGGAGCAGGTGGTTCTAGTTACATAGCTAATCCACTTCTAACTAACAAATCAATGTATTGTTATAACTGCCAAGAATCAAGCGAAAAATCAACTAAAACAATAAGTACAACATGTGTAAATGAAACACCAACGGAAAATTGTGCTAAAATAGGTAATGGATATGCAAGAATCACATATATTGGAGAGTAAAAATGAAAAGAATCGTAGAAATAATAAAAGAAAATAAAAAAACAGCAATTATACTAGGAAGTATCTTCCTAGTAGTAATTGCTGGATTGATAATAAGAAATACATTAAGTGATCCAAATACAGGATACTTAAGAAATCAAACAGTAGAAGGATTATCAATGGAAGATGCAAGTTTAGAATATAAAGATGGAGTAAGTACCTTTACAGCGAACGTATATAATGAAAGTGGAGATGTATATAATCTAAAGACAATAAATGTAATACTAGAAAGTAAAGATAAAACAACAACACTAGCAGGATATATAGGAGAAACACTAGAAAAAGAAGAGGGAAAAGTATTACGAATAAGCATTGACCAAGATTTAAGTGATTCAACAAAACTTACTTATAAAATTAATAAATAATAAAAAAATGTTGATAATATGTGTGTTATCAACATTTTTATTTGCAAAAAAAATATAGACTAAATGTCTATATCACTAAAAACATCTTTTCCTTCATAATAAGGTTTCTTTTTAATCTTCATAATTAAACACATTATATTTGTTGGAAATTTTCTAGAATATGTAAGTAGATTCTTATTATAACTATTAAAATATGATTTAGCTGCATTTATATATGTTGTTGATTCTTCTAATTTAGTTACTAATTCTTTAAAATCTTTTTTCTTATCTAATTTAGGATAATCATTTCTAATTATCTCTATAGTTTGAATTGTTGTTTCAATTTTAGCATCAATATCAAATGTAGAAACATTAGTTTTCTTTAAATCTTCTAACTCTTTAAAGTCTTTTATTTCTTTTTTCGTTGATTTTTCAATTATTGGTTTCATTTCTTCTATTATTTTATATCTTTTATTTAGTTCATCTTCAATTTCTTTTTCAGCTTTTAAAACTCTTGTTTTAGAAACTAGTATTTTCGTGTATAATGAAATAAACAAAAGTGTTAATAATGATATTACAATTATAATTGTTAATATTATTTTAATCATGTTACCACCTATGGTAAGTATATCATGATTTTTTTAGAAAGGAAATAAGAATGAAGATAAAAAGTGTTGTTGTAGGAAGTTTAGAAACTAATTGTTATATACTTGAAAAAGATGGAGAAATTTTGATAATTGATCCAGGAGGTGAAGCAAATAAAATTATTGAAAGTATAGCTGTTGAAGTTGTTGGAATAATTATTACTCATCATCATTTTGATCATGTTGGAGCAATTGAAAGTATTAAAAACTATTATAATGCTAAAGTATATGATTATGGTAATTTAAAAGAAGAAAATAATATTGGAGTATTTACTTTTAGAGTAATTCCAACGCCTGGCCACTCTGATGATTCTATAAGTGTCTATTTTAAGGATGATAACGTTATGTTTGTTGGTGATTTTGTGTTTAATGGTTCAATTGGTAGAACAGATTTAGGTGGAAATGAAATGGACATGAAAAAAAGTATTGAAACAATACTTTCATATGATGATTCCATTAGATTATATCCAGGTCATTATTTATCTACAACGATTGGAGATGAAAGAAAAAACTTAGAGTATTTTTCTAAAATGTTTTAATATAGTTGATTGGTTCTTCAAATTCAACCCAGTTAAAATAAATAAGTGGTATTAAATACCAGTCCCCTGTTTCTGGACTTGATATCACTAAATGGTCTTTTCCTGCTTGTTCAATAATGCCGTCATATATTCGATCTCGCCATTCAGTACTATCTGGGAAAGATGCGAATACCTTACATTTTTTTCCTTTATTCATTCTTAAAATATTTTCAATGTAACTTTGTTCATCATTGTTAACTTGATTTGATGAAACTTCTTCCATTGAATTATCATATCCATTCATATTGTTTGGAAATGTTGGATTTGGATAATATGTTCCATTCATTAATTTTCACCTCTAATTAATACTATGAAATAGTATTTTTTTTATGAATATCAATAAAAAAAATATTTACACACTTGATAATGTGTTATAATTGGTATAGGAGGTTAGAATAATGAAGAAATTATGTGAAAAGCATAGTTTATTAGTTGGAGCATTAATCACTTTATTTATTGCTATCATTCTTTCTTGGATTTTTCCAGAAGCATATTATAGTAATGGTAAACTTGGATTAAGTTATGCAGAAAAATTCGGATTATTTGCATCTACTGCAAATGATACAAGAGTAGGTTTATTTGATATAACTACTTATGGACAACTAGTAATTTATTATTTTACAACTATATTTGTATTTGCATTTGTAGTTGCAGGATTATATAAATTATTAGGTTCAACTGCTGCATATCAAAAACTAACTGATAACATTGCAAAAAAATTTGAAGGAAAGGAAAAAATATTTGTAGGTATTGCTGCATTTATTATTGCTTGTATTTCAGGTGTAAGTACTGAACAATTTGCAATATTTGCTCTTATTCCATTTGTAATATCAATTTTAAGCAAATTAAAGGTTGATAAAGTAAGTGGTGTTACTGCAACATTTGGAGCAGTTTTAGTTGGTATTTTAGGAGCAACTTATTCTGTAAAAATCAGTGGTCAACTTGCTAATACTTCTACTGGGTTAGGAGTAAGTTATGGTAATGAATTACTTGCAACAATTATTCTTTTTGTAATTGCTTATGCATTACTTATGTTCTTTACTTTTGTAAGAATGAATAAAGTTCAAGGAACAAAAGAAAATGCTTTAATTGATCCATTTATGGGTGAAGAAGTTAAGGCAGCAAATAAAAAGAATGTTAAAACATTACCACTAGTAATATGTATTATTATTCTTTTCGTAAGTTTAATATTAGCATATATTGGTTGGGAAGGTGCATTTGGAGTAACTGCATTTAAAGATGCTTTAGCTTGGATTCAAGATGCAGAATTATTTAATTCTAAAGTATATTCTCATGTATTAGGTGGAACATTAGCTGCATTTGGTAGTTGGGATTTATTTATCGGTGGTGGATTAATTTTAATCGCTAGTATGGTAATTAAGTTCATCTATAGAATTCCATTTAGTAAAGTAGTTGAAGAATTCGTTAGTGGATTCAAAGCTATTGGAAAACCACTTGCATTACTAGTTGCTGTTTATACTGTACTTGAAATAAGCGTTATTTATCCAAGAGTACCAGGACTTGTAAGTTTAATTCTTGGTATGGGTACTAATATAGCTACTATATTTATTTCTAGTATCTTAACAACTGTATTTGCAGTAGACTTCCAATATGTTGTTTCTTTAATTGCTGGTGCATTTAGTGGATTTAGTAATTTAAACGCTGCTGCATTTGCGTTACAAGCAGCTTATGGATTAGTAGGTTTCATTGCTCCAACAAGTGCTATTCTTGTATTTGGTTTATCAATGTTTGATATTTCATTAAAAGAATGGTTTAAACATATTTGGAAATTCTTACTATCATTATTAGTAGTAATTATCATTATTTTAATAATATTAATGGTTATATAAAAAAGACTTGCTTAGGCAAGTCTTTTTTGATTGACTTAAACTAAATTATGATGTAAACTAGCATTAGTGATGCGATGAATGTGCGTCAAGTAATAATATAATACATTTTTAGAGAATGGATATCATCGGCTGAAAGTATCTTAAATAAGGTTATATTATGAATTTCAACACAGGAGCATAAACCGTGATTTCGCGTTAAGAAATATTGAGATGATCATAAGTCATGAATTAAGGTGGTACCACGGATTTATCCGTCCTTAAGTCATGACTTTTTTTGTTTAGGAGGGAAAGTTTATGAAAGAAAAATGTGAAACTATTAAAAGTAATTTACAAATAGATATAAGTTTAGTTAGTAATCTACAAGATATTGTTGAATTAAAAGCTAAGTATATCGGTAAATCAGGATGTATTACAGAATTAACTAAAAACATGAAAGATTTAAGTGTTGATGAAAGAAAAGAAGTAGGTGCCTTAGCTAACACTTTAAAGAGTGAAGTTTCAACTATAATTGAAAAATGTGAAAACGATTTAAAACTAAAGGCTTTAAATGAAAAACTTGCAAATGAAAGTATTGATGTTACTTTACCAAGTACAAAATTTAATTTTGGACGTGCTAATATTTTGGAAAGAGTTATCGAAAATGTTGAAAGTATATTTATGTCTATGGGATATGATGTTGTAGATGGACCAGAGATAGAAGAAGATAGATTTAACTTTGAACTTTTAAATATTCCAAAAGGTCATGCAGCAAGAGATGCTCAAGATACTTTCTATATAAAAGACAATGAAATTTTACTCAGAAGTCAAACTAGTCCAGTTCAAGCAAGAACAATGTTAAAAGGTGAGGGTAAAACTCCAATAAGAATGATTTGTCCTGGTAAAACTTATAGAAGAGATGATGATGATGCAACACATTCACATCAATTTATGCAAATAGAAGGATTGCTTGTTGATAAAGATATCAGTTTATGTGATTTAAAAGGAACGTTTGATGTACTTGCTCAAAATATGTTTGGAAGTGAACTTAAAACAAGATTCCGTCCTTCATATTATCAATTTACAGAACCTAGTGTAGAAATGGATATTGAATGTTTTGAATGTCATGGAAAAGGCTGCCCTTTATGTAAAAGTACTGGTTGGATTACAATTGGTGGAGCTGGTCTTGTTCATCCAAACGTTTTAAGAAACTGTGGATATGATCCAAATGTTTGGTCAGGATTTGCTTTTGGATTCGGTGCTGAAAGAATAGCTATGTTGAAATATGGAATAAAAGATATAAGAACTTTCTATAACTTGGATTTAAGAGAAGTAGAAAATTTTGATAGAAAGGATGGTGAAGTATAATGATTAGTATGAATTGGGTTAAAGATTATGTAGATTTAGATGGTGTAGATTTAAAAGATTTAGCAGTTGAAGTAACTAAAGGTGGCTTAAATGTTGAAGGCGTAATAGATCATCATATCGATAATCTTGTTGTTGGTGAAGTATTAGAATGTGTAGACCATCCTGATTCAGATCATTTACATGTTTGTAAAGTTAATGATGGAACAACTGTTAGACAAATAGTATGTGGAGCTAGCAATGTTCGTGAAGGTATAAAAGTAATCGTTGCTTTACCTGGATGTATATTACCTGGGGATTTCCAAATTAAGGAAGGAAAAATTAGAGGTGTAGAATCAAATGGTATGATTTGTGCTCTTTTTGAACTTGGGCTTGAAGAAAAAAATGATGAAACTTATGCTGCAGGTATTACAGAGCTTCCTGATACTTCAAAGATTGGAGAAGATCCACTAAAAGTACTTGGACTAGATGATACTATATATGATCTTGATAACCATAAACGTCGTAATAATGATTGCTATTATCATATTGGTTTTGCGTACGAAGTTGCAACAGTTTTAAATAAACGTGTACATTTACCAGAAAGTGATTATCATGAAATAGATGAATCAATTAAAGATAAATTTAGCCTTGATGTTGAAACTAAAAAATGTCCATATTATATTGCTAAAATGGTTAAAAATGTTAAAATTGGTGAATCTCCTGAGTTTATTAAAAATCGTTTAAAATTTGCTGGTATGCGTTCAATTAATAATATTGTTGATATATCCAATTATGTTATGCTTGAATATGGTCAACCACTTCACTTCTTTGATTATGATAAACTTGGACAACATGTTTTAGTAAGAGATGCAGTTGATGGAGAAGAAATCATTACTTTAGATGGAAAAAACCGTAAATTAACAGAAAATGACATCGTTATCACGGATGGTGAAAAACCTGTATGTATAGCTGGGGTTATGGGTGGAGAAAACACTGAAGTTGATGAATCCACTACAACAGTTTTAATTGAATCTGCTATATTTGATGCTGTTTCTATTAGACTTACTGCTCAAAGACTTGATTTAAAAAGTGAAGCAAGTATCCGTTATGGAAAAGGACTTAACTTTGAATATACTGATGAGGCTATAAAAAGAGCATGTTTTCTACTTGAAAAGTATGCATCAGGTGAAGTACTAAAAGATGAAATAAAGCATGACGTAATAGATAAGTCTGAAAAACGCGTTGATTTTACTAAAACTGATATTAATAAGATGCTTGGAATTGAACTTACTGATGAAGATGTTAAAACCGAGCTAACTCGTCTTGATTTTGGATATACTTATGAAAATGGTATTTTTCACGTAGTTATTCCACGTAGAAGATTAGATGTTGAAGCTAATATAAATGATATTGCTGAAGAAATTGGTAGATTTTATGGATATGAAAACTTAGTGTCTAAAGTTCCTAGAGTTCCAATTCGTTTAGGACGTTATGCAGATGATGTTCGTTTAAGAAAAATGGTTTCAACTCGTTTAAGAGCATCCGGTTTAAATGAAGCTAAGACTTATACTTTAACTAGTCCAGAAATGGCTAAGATGTTTAAATATGATAATCTTGAAAATGTTATTTTACCAAATCCAATGAGTGTTGATAAAAGTGTAGTTAGAACAAGTATACTTCCATCACTAATCAATGTTTTTGATTATAATAAAGCAAGAAAAGTAAGTGATATTTTAATATATGAAATAGCTAAAACATATGATATAAATTATAATGAAACTACTAAAGCAGCTATACTTATGAGTGGGAATTATTTAACAAATGGAGTTTTAGGAATAAATGTTAAAGTAGATTTCTTTGTACTAAAAGGAATTGTTGAAAACTTGCTTGATTATCTAGGATTTAAAAATAGATATTTGTTTGTTCAAGCAAATGATTTACCTGAAATGCATCCAAATATGAGCGCTAGAATTATGTTAGATAGAAATGAAATAGGTATTATTGGTAGAGTTCATCCTTCTATTAAAAAAGATGAAATCTATGTTTGTGAACTTAATTTAAATAGTTTATTAAGCAGAGTAAAACCTATAAAATATAAAACTGCTTCTAAATATCCAAGTATTGAAAAAGATTTTGCTTTTATAGTAAATAACGATGTAACTAATGCTGAAATGAAAGAAGCAATTAAGAAAAGTGCTGGAAGAATACTTGATTCAGTTAATATCTTTGATATATATGAAAATATCGAAGAAGGTAAGAAATCTATGGCTTATAAGTTGGTGTTTAAAGATGAAACACGTACATTAAGTGATGAAGAAGTAATGGTAGTATTCAATAAAGTAATAAAAGATATAGAAACAAAATTTGATGCTAAGTTAAGAAATCAATAAGTCTCTTTGTGAGACTTTTCTTTTGCTTTAATGTATGATACTATAAATTACATATTTATATTGGTGGTGTTATATTTGGGAGAAGTTAATAAAACTCTAAGTAGTGAAAATAAAAATTTAGATAAAGAAGTGGTATCATTTTATGATGTTAAAAAGCTAATAGAAAAAAATAGAATAGATGAGGCAATTGAAATGCTTAATAAAATGTTTGTTTTAACAGGTGATTTGAAATGTCAGTTTGAATTAGCTAAGTTGTATATAAAAAAGCATAATTATGATGGAGCTATAAATCTTTTATTATCTTTAGTTGGTTGTGATTCCGTAAAATCTTATTATGTTCATTATGAACTATGCTTATGCTATTTTTATTCTAAAAAATATAATGAATGCTTTGATTGTGGTATTAAAACTTATGAATCTAGTGATAATCAGGAAAAGTGTGATGATTATTTATATTATATGATAATAAGTTCTGCTAATAAAACTAGTAGATTACAAGAAGGATTATCTTTTATAGAAAAATACCCTTGTTATAAAAATCCTAAAACAGTAAATCAAGTAATAAGTCTTTATCATGATTTAAAAATGAATAACAAAGCTTTAGAGGTTATAAGAAGTACATCGTTTGAACCAGAAAACGATTATGATAGAATTACTTTATCCTATATATATTATGATACTGGTAATATGGACAAGGCATATGATGTATTAAATAAAATGGATAAAATAGATGATTCACTTATGATTTTAAAGGGAAAAATTGAATACCGACAAACCAATTATTTGGAAAGTGAAAAAATATTTGAACGTTTGGTAAAAAAAGGATATCGACCTAGTAAAACGGCTTATTTGTTAATTAAATCTCAAATAAGATTGGGAAAAATAGAAGAAGCAAGAAACAATTTGAAGTTAATCCCTGCTAACTTGGCTAAAACAGAATTTTTAAAGGCGACTATATGTATTTATAGTAATGAATTAGATGAAGCAGAAAATATTTTAGAAAAATTGAGTGAAAATGATGGAAAGTACAGATGTATTTCTTTAATTTATTTGGCTTCTATACACATTAGAAAACATCAATATACAGAAGCTTTAAATCTACTAGGATTCGTGTACTTTAATTATAAAAATACATTTGATAAGCGTGCTTTATCAAATGTAATTATGCTTATATCTATTGCACAAACTAATATTGGAATTGATATTCAAAAAACAAATTATGTTATGGAACAAGTGGCCAATTATTCCCCAAATGCAACTCTTAGACATATGGAAGATCGTGTTAATGGTTATCATTTTTTTAAAAACATTGATTTACAATCCACTTTTGATAGACTTCAAGAACTAATTGCTGATGAATATCCAAAAATTTGTGCATGTAGTCGTGCGTGTGATGCTTATGTTGTGGATTTTCCTTCTGCTGGTGTTTTCTATGATAAGCCTCTAGATAAAATGCAAGTTATCACAGTTATAGGAACAAAAGATATAATTTCTTTTTATCCGGTAAGTGAATTATCTTATTGGAAGAATTTTGATAGTGATTCTGTTGGACCTGTTATTAATGTAAAAAGATTAAGTCAAATAGAAAAGTTTAATAAAAAATATGGAAATTGCTAGTGAAAGTTTATGAATTGACTGGTGAACTCAGAAAATATTTATAGACAGGTCTCTTCGTGAGAGTTACTTTAAGAAGTAAATGCAAGTTAAATAAAATACCGGTAATATTGAGTTAA
>ERZ780148.1318-NODE-1318-length-17133-cov-7.409474_pt1 | contig 17133 bp, 17 predicted proteins | sample MGYA00510984_ERZ780148 | MGnify/ENA primary metagenome ERZ780148 (study PRJEB29588, sample SAMEA2160902) | human gut metagenome | biome: human gut; feature: human-associated habitat; material: faeces | place: Denmark | collected 2008/2010 ...
TTTTACATGAGGAGGAAGGTCCTTGTTTTCGTAGTGACTAACTCCTCCAGTTCTATGTAAAAAAGCATTGAAATTACTATAGAATACTCTATAGCCATTTAATGTTAAAAGCAAGTAGTAACTCCAGTCTTCAACTAGTTTATATTTTTCACTAAAGTAACCTAATTCATCAAATACTTTTTTATCATAAGCAGTAGCACCTGATCCATATATGCATGTGTTACATAACTCATAAAATTGTTCAATTACTGGTTCTTTATTTAGTTTTAAAGCATATTTTGTTGGAACATATTTTTCATTGATTTTATCAAGTGTAGTTCCACACATAAAGCACTGAGCAGTTACTACTTTTTCTCCACTTTTATTAAATGCTTTTACAAAGTTACTTATAACATTTTTATCATGGGAGATGATTTTATGATTAACTTCGCATTATGCGATGACAATATGCAGATTTTACAGAAGTTAAAAAATTCATTAGAATCTATTTTCATTGAATATGATTTGGATGGTTGTGTAAAATTTGCTACCAGCAAAATTAATGATTTGGTCTCTTTTATTAACTCTAATACTATTGAAGTCCTGTTTCTAGATATAGACTTAAACTCAGATTACAACGGCATAGAGTTAGCAAAGAAAATAAGACAAAAAAATAAATTTATTTATATAATATTTATCACTGCTCATTTTGAATATATATTTTCTGCATACGAATGTAAAACTTTTGATTTTATTCAAAAGCCCTTTTCTAAATCTCGTTTAGAAAGCACTGTTTTACGTTTATTCGATGATATAAATTCAAACACTGCTCAATTTATAAAATTAAACAATAAATATAAATTAATAAATCAAAATTTAGTAAATTATATTCAAAAAGACGGTATGAAAACTATATATTACATGAATTCTGGTAGCATAGAGACATATGGTTCTTTTAAAAACATCATGAATTCTCTCCCAGCAAATTTTATTAGATGCCATAAATCATTTATTGCGAATATGGATAATATTAGTAATATTGATTTTAGATGCAATACAATTTATTTTAAAAATTCTCAACTCTCTCAATGCTACATTGGACCAAAATATAAGAAGAAATTTATGGAGGTATTAAAAAATTATGGAACTATTAAATAATATTTGGACTAGCTTAACTACAGAAAATGAAGTATTAACTAGTATACTTTTCATACCTTTAGCATTCATTGAAGCATACGTATCTAGTTTATTATTTCTAACTGTATTAAATATTACTTATACAAAAAAACAAAGAATAATATATATTTTGTTTGTATCTATATTAGGGATTATCTGCACCTTTTTTATCCCCAAACCTTTTAGTAATATAATAACTTTATTAAGCATTCCTATTGCTACCATGTTTATATTTAAAGTATCATTTTTAAAAGGCTTTTTAGCAGAGTTTTTACCAGTAATCTTTATTACAATACTAGAAATACTTTTTGCGAGAATAGTACTTGTATTATTTGATTTGGATTATTCTGTATGTGCAACTATTCCTATTTTCAGATTGCTTATCACACTTTCTATATATAGCATTATATTTTTAGTAGCCAAACTATTTAAGAAAATCAGGTTTAACATTTACATATTAGATAGCATTACTAAAAAGAATAGAATTATACTATTTATAAATATTACTTTTGCAACAATAATTATATTTATTCAGATGTATTTAGGAGTTTACTTTATAAGTCAATTTCCTTTATTCATCGTTTTGTTAAATGCTTTCTCACTAATTGCATATTTTGTTTTAAGTATTTTCAGTTTAATAAAAACTATGAAACTAGAAAAAACTGTAATGGATTTAGAACAAGAAAAACAATATAATAAGACTCTTCAAATACTCCATGACAATGTTAGAGCTTTCAAACATGATTTTTCTAATATTATTGCAAGCATTGGTGGATATGTAGAAACTAATGATCTTGAAGGATTGAAGAAATATTATAAACAATTATTACAAGACTGCAATCAAGTAAATAATTTAAGTTCATTAAATCCTGATACAATTAATAATCCAGCTGTATACGCTGTTCTTGCTAATAAGTACTATAAAGCTGATAGCTTAGGTATTAAAATTAACCTTGAATGTTTTATTGATTTTAGCAAATTGCATATGCAAATTTATGAATTTACTAGAATTCTTGGTATACTTATGGATAATGCAATAGAAGCATCTGGTGAATGTGAAAACAAATTAATCAATGTTATTATAAGAAATGATTTAAGGCAAAATCGTCAACTATTAATAATAGAAAATACTTATAACAACAAAGATGTTAACGTAGAAAAAATTTATGAAAAAGGTTATTCTACAAAACCTAAAAATACTGGCTTAGGCTTATGGGAAGTAGATAAGATTATTAAAAGACATAAAAATTTAGCAAGGTTTACTACAAAAACAGATGAATTCTTTAAACAACAAATAGAAATTTATAATGAATAGGCTGTAAAATAAGATAGGATTTTCTCCTATCTTATTTTATTGATGCTTTGACATCTTAAGGAAATTTTATAATTAATCTTTCTTTATTAATGAAGCTGGCATTTTTGGTTGATGGAATATTCCCCATATTATACAAGCTGTATTTGTATTTTTTGCATATTTCTCTGCTATTTTTGCTACTAATTTTAACATATTTTTGTCCTCCTTTTATTACAACAATATATTATATTTATAATAAAGCATTGCCGGCTAATGCTTGTATTATTCCAAACTATTTTGCTTTATATATGTTTCATATCCATATTCATTTTTTGTTAATTTAAATGCTAATTTAGATATGAATATTGATTCCATAAGTACATTGAATATTAATATATTAGATAATGTATTAGTTTCTATTACAATTGCAGCTATAAGCATTATTGTTGCAAAAATGTAAGATAATACTTTTTTAGTTTTTCTTTCTTTTGTTCTTAATATTGGCATATTAATTGTATCTGCAGGCGCATAAATTGAAATCATTATCATCGAAAATATCCATATTAATCCTATTAAAATATATTTCATATATACAGGTTGGATAAATATGTATTTACTTAATAATACATTTCCAAAATATACTAAAAATGTTCCAATCGTGCATCCCAAGTTGGTCTTTAAGTGAAAACCACCTGCTACTATTTTATATGGTAACATTGATATATATGCAAATATTACTAACTTGCCTATATGCAAGATGATTGCTAATGCAAATAATAATATAAGTTTTGGTATCTCGCCTATAATTAGTTGCAATCCAAACATTATTGCCTCTGCTCTTTCATCAGTTAACTCTGGCATTTCTTTTCTAATCTTTTTCGTTAGGACTTCACAAATCTTATCTATCATTTTGCTCACCTCGTTTTGTTGTACTCATAATATACCAGAATTTGACTTTATTCACATTTTACTTACATAATACTCCTCTTTTATAACAAATTTCTCAATGTTTATTTTCATATAAAAAACAGGCACTTTCATAAAAAATCTATAATAATATAAAAATTAAGACTGTTCATATTCATGAACAGCCCTAAAAGTTCCAATTATAGTGTTTCTATTCCTTCCAGTATTTTCCAGCTACCTATTTTTTTAGGTAACTCTTTAAATTCCATTTCTTCTTTAGTTATTGGGTGTTTTATAGTTAATTTATACGCCCACAGACATATTTGTTTTCCATGTCCTCTTCCTCCATATTTTTGATCACCATATATGCTATGGTTCCTGCTTGAAAGTTGTACTCTTATTTGATGGTGTCTACCAGTATGCAGATTCACTTTTAAAACAGATAAATTCAAATCTTTATCATATTTTAAAACTTCATACTCTAATACTGCTAACTTTGCATTTTTAGTATCTTTATTTACCACTTTACTCATATTATTTTTCTCATTTTTTAATAAATAATCTTCAAGCATTCCTTTTTTCTCTGGCAATTCACCATTTACAATAACTAAGTATTGCTTTTTTAATTCTTTATTTCTAACTTGTTCGCTTAGCCTTGCTGCAGCCTTTGACGTTTTGGCAAATACCATCACTCCACCAACCGGCCTGTCCAACCTATGAACTAATCCTAAATACACATTTCCTGGTTTATTGTATTTTTCTTTTATATATTCCTTAATAATTGTTAGCATATCCACATCGCCTGTTTTATCTCCCTGTGAAGGTATATTTACAGGCTTTACTACTACTATTATATGATTATCTTCATATAGTACTTTTAATTTTTCCATTTATTAGCTCTCCCACCTTGAATAGATACCACATGGCAATATCAAATCTGAATTTGACATAGGAATTCCTATTTCACCATTTTCATATTTTCCTTTTATCCTTTTACTTTTCATATTTATTTTTAATATATTTTCCAATACCATGCTAGATATTCCAGTTGTATAAGAATTAATCAAAAAGAATATTGGTTTATCAGATAAAACTTGCATACATATTTTTATTAAATTTTCTATATTTTCCTCAAACTTCCATACTTCTCCATTAGTTCCTCTTCCATATGATGGAGGGTCCATTATTATAGCATCATATTTGTTGCCTCTTCTTATTTCTCTGTTAACAAATTTTACAACATCATCCACTATATACCTAACAGGCCTGTCCTTTAATCCAGAACTTTCTACATTCTCTTTTGCCCATGCAACCATTCCCTTAGAGCTATCAACATGGCAAACTGAAGCACCTGCTGATAAACAAGCAACAGTTGCTCCTCCTGTATACGCAAAAAGATTTAACACTTTTACTTCTCTTTTTTCTTCTTTTATTGTTGTACTGATTTTTTTCATCATCCAATCCCAGTTAACAGCCTGCTCTGGAAATAAGCCAGTATGTTTAAATCCCATTGGCTTTATATTAAAAGTTAAGTTCTTATATTTTACTTGCCAACTTTCTGGCAACTTATTTTTATATTCCCAATGCCCTCCTCCAGTATTACTTCTATCATATCTTGCATTAGCGTTTTTCCATTTATTGGTAAATTGTTTTTCATTCCAAATAATTTGAGGATCTGGCCTTACTAAAATTATGTCCTTCCATCTCTCTAGCTTTTCCCCATTTGCCATATCTAATATTTCATAATCTTTCCAATTATCTGCTAATTTCATTTTTATATCTCCCAATTTTACTATATTTTTTGAAACAACTCTATAAAACTATAAACTAAAAAGCAATCTAGCATTATTAAAATTACACATGTTATACCCATTGAAACTATAAATTTGTGATCATTTATAAGCTTAACTATCCTGCCCTTCTTTTTTAACTGCTTGTCCTCTCCTAAATAATTTATTCCCAGTATAATATCTTTAGAATATTCCATAATTCCCCTTTCTTAGGGCAAAGCCCCATCACTAATATTCCTGATACTATATATATTCTGGATTTTCTTATTTATGAATACTTTCGTAGTTCAAATGTTCTTATAATTAGTCATCTTGCAACTATTTATTTTCTTTTTCCACTTTAATCTTATAAATTCTCTTTTATCTGCTGTGCCAATTCTTTATTTATTCCTTTTACTTCTGCTATATCATCTACTGAAGCTGCTTTTATTTTTTCTACACTTCCATATTTTTTCAGTAATGCTACTTTTTTAGCAGTTCCAATTCCTTTTATATTATCTAGTGCAGATTTTGTTACTCCTTCATTTCTTAGCTTCTTATGGTATCCAATTGCAGTATCATGCACTGCATCTTGGAACATCGTTATTGTATTTAATAATGTTTGAGAAATCTCTAGTTCTTCTCTTCTATCATTCATTAAAGCTCTTGTTTGATGCTTATCATTTTTTACCATTCCAAATACAGCAATATTTATCCTATCTTTATCTGTTATTTCAATGCCCTTTTCTCTAGCTTTAGCTTCTATTTCTTTATTAACTTTCTTTATGGCTTGCTGAATTGCATGTATTTGTGTTATTCCACCATCTGCAAATATCACATCTGGTAAATCTCCGAAGCCATTTGGTTTATCTTCATTTAAAATTGGAACCGAATGCCTTAATCTTCTAAAAACAACTTCTTCCATGCACGCTGGGTCATCTTGCCCTATTACTTCTTTTATCTTGAATCTTCTTGATAAATTTTTCTTAATAATTCCATCTTGCATAACGCACATTCCTGCAACCATGTTTGTGCCAGATAAATTAGATATATCATAGCATTCAATTTTTCTTGGTATGGTTTCCAATTGCAATACTTCTTTTAATTCTTTCAAGATATTGTACTTATCTTTTTCTTTATTATCCAACGTTATTTTTGCGTTCTGCTCTGCCATCTCTACTAATCTTAATTTCTCGCCTTTTTGAGGAGTTTTTATCTCCACTTTCCTGCCCGCTAGTGATGTTAATGTTTCTTCTATTAATTGTTTATCTTCTATTTCTTCCCTTATCATAATTTTACTTGGAAAAAACTGCCTTCCTAAATAAAATTGTTTTAAGAAACTTGATAATATCTCTTTATCTTCCTCATCATTTAGCCCCTTAAAAAAGTAATGTTTTCTATCTATCATCTTGCTATTTCTTATATAAAACATTTCCACACATACTTCAATTTCATTTCTGGCAATTCCAATTACATCTATATCATTTTCAGATATATTCGAAACTTTTTGTCTTTGTGATATTGCATCTATTGCGTATATTTTATCTCTCAAATCTTGTGCCTTTTCAAATTTCAATTCTTCTGCTGCTTGGTTCATTTCCTGTTCTAATTGTTTTACTAATTCTTCTGTTTTGCCTTCTAATATTGCTATTATCTGCTTTATTTGTTCCTTATATTCTTCTTTTGTTACATACCCCATACATGGTGCCATGCATTTTTTAATATGATAATTCAAACATGGCCTGTCTTTATATTTAAAGCTTTTACACTGTCTTATCTTGTACCTGCTTTTAATAAAATCTACAATTTCCTTTGCACTACCAGCATTTGCATATGGTCCAAAATATTTTGCTCCATCATTTAAAATCCTTCTTGTAATATATATATCCGGATAATCTGCCTGTAGATTTATTTTTATATATGGATACGTTTTATCATCTTTTAATAACACATTAAATTTAGGCATATTTTTCTTTATCAGATTACATTCCAAAATAAGAGCTTCTGCTTCACTTTCGCAAACTATATATTCAAAATGGTCTATCAATGCTACCATATTTTGAATTCTTTGTGTTTTATTATTTTTTCTAAAATATTGCCTTACCCTATTTTTTAATACTACCGCTTTACCAACATATATAATATTATCATCTTTGTCATGCATTATGTACACACCTGGCTTAGCAGGTAGCTTTTTTAATTCTTCTTCTATATTAAACATTTCTTTTTCCTCTATTTGTTATTATACCAAAATCTCCCTATTTGTTCAAGTTACAAGATGTACTTGCAATATTTTTATTTTATATGTATATTATATTTTGTATAAAAAATAAAGGAGGTTTATTATGTGTGGAATTGTTGGTTACACAGGTTATAGAAAAGCAAATGAGGTTTTAATTAATGGTTTATTAAAACTAGAATATAGAGGCTATGATTCAGCCGGAATGGCTACAATAGAAGAAAATAAAATTGTTATTAATAAGGAAAAAGGCAGAGTTGCAAACTTGCAAAATTTAGATTCAGTAAAGAATTTATCTGGGACTTTAGGGATTGCACATACCAGATGGGCTACCCATGGGATTCCATCCAAAGAAAATGCTCATCCTCATATGGATTGCTATAATACTTTTGCTGTAGTTCATAATGGAATTATAGAAAATTTTTCTGAATTAAAATCTTTCTTAGAGGGACACGGATATACCTTTAAATCTCAAACAGATACTGAAGTTATCCCAAACTTAATTCATTATTATTACTCAAATGATTCCATTTCAGAAGGTTTTGAAAAATTTTTAGATGCTGTTAAACACACAGTAGATAATTTAAAAGGCAGCTATGCGCTTGAAGTAATTTCATCATTATTTCCAAATGAGATAATCGTTGTAAAAAAAGATAGCCCTTTAGTAATAGGAAAAGGAAAAAATGAAAATTTTATTGCTTCCGATATCCCTGCCATTTTGCAATATACTAATGAATTTTATTTGTTAGACGATAACGAGATTGCAGTAATTACAAGTAGTAATATTAGTTTTTATGATAATCATTTAGAACCCCATAATAAAGAAATAAAAAATATAGAATGGGTTGCTTCTAGCGCTGATAAGAATGGTTATGAAGATTATATGCTAAAAGAAATATATGAGCAACCAGTAGCAATAAGAGAAACTATCGGGTCTAGGCTTAAGACTGGTGAAAGCTGCGTTTTTAATGATTTAGATATTTCCAAAGACTATTTAAAATCTATAAATAAAATGTACATAGTAGCATGTGGTACTGCTATGCACGCTGGTTTGATCGGAAAAACTGTTATTGAAAAATTATGCAAAATTCCTGTAGAAGTTGATATTGCTTCTGAATTTAGATATAGAGATCCACTGGTTGATGAAAAAACTTTGTGCATTTATATAAGTCAATCTGGAGAAACTGCAGATACCATAGCAGCACTTCGCCTTGCTAAATCCAAAAAGGCAAAAACACTTGCAATATCAAACGTTATTGGTAGCTCCATTACCAGAGAAGCAGATTATACAGTTTATACACATGCAGGTCCCGAAATCGCTGTTGCCTCTACAAAAGCATATACTTCACAAGTAGTACTTATAACTATTTTAGGAATATATTTTGCTGAATTATTAGAGTCTTGTGAAAAAAATATTTTAGAAAGCTTAAAAGCAGAAATATTAAATTTACCTTCTAAAGTAGAATCTATCTTAGAAAATGCAAACAAAATAAAAGAATTTGCAAATAAAGTATATACTCAAAAAGATATGTTCTTTTTAGGTAGAGGAAATGATTATAATGTAGCTCTAGAAGGTTCATTAAAATTAAAGGAAATTTCATATATCCACTCTGAAGCATATGCTGCAGGTGAATTAAAGCATGGGCCTATTGCCCTTATTGAAAATGGCGTTACTGTAATTGGAATTGTTACTGATAAGCATCTTGTAGAAAAATCTATTAGTAATATTCAGGAAGTTATTACTAGAGGTGCAAGAACATTAATAATAACAAACCAATCACTTCCCAATATCAGCTTTGATTGTGTAATTAATATTCCTGTAACAAACGAGTTACTATCACCAGCACTTTCAGTTGTTCCATTACAATTGCTATCATACTATATATCTAAAAACAAAGGCTTAGATGTAGATAAACCACGTAACTTGGCTAAATCAGTAACAGTTGAATAATTATAAGCAAGATTGCTCCTGGAATTCCAAGTATTCCTACTGTTACAACAGTAATTAGGTTTATTCCTATATGAAAGCCCCACATCGTACCAATCAAGTTTATTATATAAATTAAAATTACTCCTATAATAGAATTTATTAATAATTTACAAATAAATTTAATTGGTACGATAAATATTTTTCCTATTATAAATATTCCTATTAAACACCCTGCATATACAAGAATCATTTTTACATCCAAGTTTAAATCACCTCATGATAATTTATATGATTAAGCTTGGACAGATATACATTTTTTATATAACATCATATTTAATTTTATCTATTAAATTTAGCATTATTTTTTTACCTTTTGCCTTCTTTATTAAATAGTCTAATTTTGATTGATTTGCTTTAATTTGATACAAATAATAATCAATTAATTCTGCCTCTGCAAACTCAAAATTTTTCCTATTATTTTCTAATTCTATTTTAGTTTTTATTATACTTACAATTATTTCTCTTTTTTCTTCTTCTTCATTTACATCTTTTATTTTCTTTTCACTCACATATTCTTCGTAAATCATACTTCCTCCTACCTTGCAAATAAATTATATATAATAATTCCAATTGATTGTATTGCAAATAAATTTAATAGGTTAGATGTTAGTAAATTATTTGTTGCTTCTACTACTCCCAATTCTGCTCCTACAACTTGTTTGTATGGTTTTCTTTGTGCTTCTGTAAATGTTATAAGTTCTGGAATACTGGTTATAAATCCTAATGCAATCCCTAGCACCAAATCCGGCAATCTAAATGTAATACTTAAATTTGTTAAACTATCACTTAATAAATTTCCTATCAAATATAAAGCTATGGCTATAAAAATTATATATACAATATTAATTATTATCTGCATCCCTCTTTTAGAACCTTTTTTAATTAATTCCTCCTCCTGCGTATATTTACTATTTTCTTCTTTATCAATTTGCTCATCTTGCTTTCTAAGATACAATTTGTGCACATTTAAATTAATATAATAAAATAAACATAGCAAACCCACAAAAAATATAACTGTTAGCATATTTACTTTTATATTGGCAACCACCATAAAAGCTGGTATTATTATTGTAATTATGACCATAATAATATCTATTCTTATTGCTTTATTTCTAATATATTTTTGGTTCTTATTTATATATATTGCTCCCAAATATTGAGCCAAATTTATTATATTTGAACTTAAAACATTATAAATCCCAGTTTCTATAAAACCTGCATAGGCAGCAAATGATACTGTTAATAGCTCTGGAACTGAAGTAGCTATTCCTGCTATATTACCTGCAGCCTTTGGTCCCAAATTAAATAATTCTGATAACTTTCGTAATGTTGGAACTAATAAATATTTTGCTACAATTACTATTGCAAATGAATACAATAAAAACTTAATTATCTCTATAAAAATCGCCATTGCTTCTCCTAATCAAAATTTAATTTATATGTTTATTATTTCTACTTTTTCCAGATTTATACACTTATTAAAATTTAACCATCTACTTCTTGCGCCTGTTGACATTTGCGATATTGTGTAATATAATATTGTACATATTAAGAGAGACTATGGTTGGTGCAAATAGTTTAGGTTATATGTCGCCCTTATGTTTTTGCATAAGAGTGATTTTTTTATATAAAATAAATTTTAGGAGGAGCATTATGATAGATATTAAGTTTTTAAGAGAAAACCCTGATGTTGTAAAGCAAAATATTAAGAATAAGTTTCAAGATCAAAAGCTTCCTTTAGTTGATGAAGTTATTGAGCTTGATCAAAAAAGTAGAGCTGTAAAATTAAATGGAGACGAGCTTCGTGCTAAACGTAATTCTTTAAGTGATAAAATTGGCTCTTTAATGAGAGAAGGCAAAAAAGAAGAAGCTGAGCAAACTAAGCTTGAAGTAAGAAAAATAAATGATAAACTAGCTGAGAATGAAAAATTAGAAGTTGAGTATTCTGAGGAAATAAAATCTAGAATGATGAAAATTCCAAACATTATGGATGCATCTGTGCCAATTGGAAAAGACGATTCTGAAAATGTTGAGGTTCAAAGATTTGGAGAAGCTACAGTTCCATCTTATGAAATTCCTCACCATGCAGATATTATTGCTAAATTTAACGGATTGGATAAAGAATCTGCTGGACGTACTAGTGGTGTTGGTTTTTATTATTTAATTGGAGATGTTGCTAGACTTCATGAAGCAATGCTTGCATGTGCCAGAGACTTTATGATAAAAGCTGGTTTTACTTATGCAATTCCTCCATTTATGATTCGTAGCGATGTTGTTACAGGGGTTATGAGTTTTGAAGAAATGGATGCTATGATGTATAAAATTGAAGGAGAAGATTTATATTTAATCGGTACATCTGAACATTCTATGATTGGTAGATTTAAAGGTCAACTTATTAAAAAATCTGATCTTCCTATTAATATGACTTCTTATTCTCCTTGTTTCAGAAAAGAAATCGGTTCTCATGGTTTGGAAGAGAGAGGATTATATCGTGTTCATCAATTTGAAAAACAAGAAATGATAGTTCTTTGTGAGCCTGAAGACTCTATGGATTGGTACAACAAAATGTGGAAGCTTACAGTTGACTTATTTAGAAGCTGGAATGTTCCTGTAAGGCAATTAGAATGCTGTAGTGGAGACTTAGCAGATTTAAAGGTAAAATCTTGTGACGTAGAAGCTTGGAGCCCAAGACAACAAAAATATTTTGAAGTTGGTAGCTGTTCTACTTTAGGTGATGCTCAATCTAGACGTTTAGGAATTCGTGTAAAAGGTGAAAAAGGTAATTATTATCCACATACTTTAAACAACACAGTAGTTGCTACTCCAAGAGGATTAATTGCTGTATTAGAAAACAATTATCAAGAAGATGGAAGTGTTATAATACCTGAAATCTTACGTCCATACATGGGTGGCAAAGAGAAATTAGAACCAGCAAAAGATTAATATAAACCAATCCCAGAAAGGAATTAGTTATGATAATAAAAAATCCAAAATTTGAAATTGGTGCTGTTAGCCCTAAACAATACCCTCAAAATGATTTACCTCAAATAGTTTTAGTTGGTAAATCTAATGTTGGTAAATCTAGCTTTATAAATACTATGCTTAATAGAAAAAAACTAGCTAGGACAAGTAGTGAACCTGGAAAAACTAGGCAAATTAACTTCTACAACATAGATGATAAATTCTATTTCGTTGATTTGCCTGGATATGGCTATAGTAAAATGTCTAAGCAAGAACAGGCCAAGGTTGGTACTTTCATAGAAGAATATCTATCAACTAGCAAAAACATTGCCTTAATTGTATTTCTAATAGACATTCGCCACAGCCCTTCTAGTAATGATAAACTTATGTACGATTACATTATTCATTGCAATTTACCTTGTTTAATTATTGCAAATAAAGCAGATAAAATCGCAGTTACAAAAGTGGATAACGAAGTTGCAAGATTGCAAAATGAGCTAAATCCTTTAAAAGATTTAACTTTTATCCCATACTCTTCAGAAAGACGCATATATTCTGAAAAATGTTGGAAAATATTGTCGAATTATGTTGAAAATTCTAATAATATGTGATATACTAATATCACTCTAGGCTTCGAAAGAAGCTAAAATTTTTAAGGAGGTCCTTTTATGGATTTCGTAAAAAGCGCAACTCGGCAGACATCCAAATTCTATTGCCCGGCAGAGGAACGCAACAACATCATGAATCATGTCAGTAACAAGTTTCATGATGTTCAAGTTACAGCATCGCCCCACGATGATAATATTATCATTGTAAATATGACAGGGAGTCGTATTTATGATTTCCAAGTTCGAGAGTTCTTGGAAATATGTGGTGCAGAAATTTACGAAGTTTAATGACCAGAAATGCGCTAGATAATAATCTAGCGCGTTTCTTTTTTATTTAATTATTTTATTTCTCTATAGCCTTTTTAATTCTCTTCTCTACAGATTCTTTTCCTAACACATGTAATATTTCATATAAATCCGGTGTATTTCTTCTCTTAGTAACTGCCACTCTTATTACTGTACTTATATCACCAACATGTCCTGGCCATTTTTCTGGTTCTTGCTTATATTGTTTTACTTCTCTAGCATAGCCTAATTCTTCTGCTAAATCCTTTATTTTATTGAACCATGTAGACTGGTCATCTTCCTCATCATAGTATTTTGATATATATAAATCCAATATTCTCTTTATTTCTTCTTTATCATTTATTTTGTCATAATCATATTTTTCATTTCCATTGAAAAACTTTTCATCATACATATATACTATACAATCTTTTACATCTGACCATTTTGCTATATCTCTACGAGGTTTAGATTTTCCTCTTTCTATATTCAATACTTTAATAGAATACTCTTTATCATTTAAAAGCTCTAATAATTCATTGTCGTGTCTCTCAGCCCATTTTATAGATTCAATATAAACTTGATCTGCTGTATATTTTGATATAACGTTTTTTGCAACATCTAAAAGTTTTACCATATCAAATAAAGCTCCACTAACACTCATTTTATTAATTTGAAAATCAAATTCATCTATAGTTTTATCTGGATTTTGTTTTCTCCATAATTCAAAATTTGAGTTTGCTATATTTAATAAATATTCTTTAACGGCTTCATTAGGTACACCTATTTCTTCATAGTAAGAAACTGCCGCTTCTGGGTCTTTCCTCTTACTTAATTTACGTTTATTTCCATTATCATTTTTCATAATTGGTGAAATATGTGCATATTTAGGAGCCTTGAATCCCATTTCATGGAATAATTGCAAATGTAATGGTACTGAAGATAACCACTCATCACTTCTTATTACAAGAGTTGTCCTCATCAAATGGTCATCCACTAAATGTGCAAAATGATATGTTGGAAGTCCATCTGCTTTTATTATTACTATATCTTGGTCATTCTCCGGAAAATCCACATTTCCTTTTACAACATCTTTGTGTCTAATTTTTCTATCTTCTCTTCCTGGTGATTTAAATCTAACAATATACTTCTCTCCATTTTTTATTCTTGTTATCATCTCATCAACAGATAAGTTTCTACATTTTGCCCATATTCCATAATATCCTGTTCTAACCCCTGCTGCTTCTTGTTTTTTTCTTAATTCATCCAACTCTTCTGGAGAACAAAAACATGGATATGCTTTTCCCATCTCTATAAACTTTTTAGCATATGCTTGATATATTTCTTTTCTTAAAGATTGCTTATATGGTCCATAATTTCCAATCTCTTCTGTTTGGTTTATCATTCCTTCATCTGGGTCCATAGCAAAATCTTTTAATGAATTTACTATATCAACTACACCATTCTCTATTTCTCTTTTTTGGTCAGTATCTTCTATTCTTAAAAAGAATACTCCATCTGTTTGGTTTGCCATTTTTCTGGCAACTAGAGCTTGGTATAAACCTCCTATATGCACAAAACCTGTTGGGCTTGGAGCGAACCTGCTTACAACTGCCCCTTCTTTCAAATTTCTTTCAGGATATTTTTCCTCATAATACTCTATAGGCTTTGCGTCTGGAAAAATCAAATTAGCTAAATATTTATAATCCATATTTCTTCTCTCCTTTTATTTAAATTTCCATTATAATTGGTAAAATCATTGGATCTCTTTTTGTTTTTTCAAATATATAGTCTCTTAATGTATCTTTCAAAGTAGACTTTATTGTTGACCAATCTGTGATATGTTTTTCTTCAAATTTAAATACTTCATCTTTTATAACTTTCTTTACATCTTCCATCAAATTCTCAGATTCTCTAACATATACGAAACCTCTTGATATTACATCTGGACCTGATACTATTTCTCCTGTGCTAGAATCCATTGTTAAAACAATTACAATTAAACCATCTTGAGATAAATGCTGTCTGTCTCTTAGAACTATATTTCCTACATCTCCAACTCCTAGCCCATCAACTAATACTTTTCCTGATGGAACTAATGTTGTGAATTTTGCTTCATTTTCATTCAATTCTAATGTTTTTCCATTAGTAGTTAAGAATATATTTTGAGCAGGTATTCCTAGTTTCTTAGCAGTCTCTGCATGTGCCATTAATTGTCTATACTCACCATGAACTGGTATAAAGTATTTTGGTCTTGCCAATGATAATATTAACTTTTGCTCTTCTTGGCATGCATGACCAGATACGTGTACATCTGCCAAAGAGCTATATACTACTTCTGCGCCTATCTTCATTAAATCATCTATTACCTTAGAAACTGATTTTTCATTTCCTGGTATAGGATTTGCTGAAATTATTACTAAATCGTTTGGAGTTATAGTTACTTTTTTGTGATTTCCTGAAGCCATTCTAGTTAACGCAGACATTGTTTCGCCTTGGCTCCCTGTAGTTATAATTACCAATTGATCATCAGTATAATTTTTTATCATATCTATATCAATAAAAACATTTTTTTCTACTTTAATGTAACCAATCTTCATTGCCGCTTCTATCATATTCTGCATACTTCTACCACAAATCGCAATTTTTCTTCCATATTTAACTGCGCAATCCACAATTTGTTGAACCCTATGCACATTTGAGGCAAATGTTGCTACAACTATTCTTTTCTTGCAATTTATGAATAACTTATCTATTACTTCTCCAACAGAGCTTTCAGACATTGTAAAACCTTTTCTTTCAGCATTAGTACTATCAGACATAAGTGCTAATATTCCTTTATTTCCAAGTTCTGCGATTCTGCCTAAATCCATTTTCTTTCCATCTATTGGTGTATAATCTATTTTAAAGTCGCCTGTATGCAATACTGTTCCTACAGGAGAATGAATTGCAAGCATAACAGCATCTGGTATGCTATGGCAACTACTGATAAACTCAATAGCAAATTTTCCTAATTTTACAGTTTGACCTTGTTTTACTTCATGCAACTTTGTAGTTCTTAATAAATTGTGTTCGTCCAACTTATTCTTTATTAATTCTAAAGTCAATTTAGTTGCATAAATAGGCATATCTACTTGTTTTAATATATATGGAATTGATCCAATGTGGTCTTCATGCCCGTGTGTTATAACCAATCCTTTAATCTTCTCTTTATTTTTAATTAAATATGTTACATCTGGAATAACCATATCAATTCCAAGCATATCATCAGTTGGAAACTCTATACCACAATCTACTACAATAATATCATCACCATATTCAAATACTGTAATATTCTTTCCAATCTCTTCTATACCACCTAATGGGATTATTTTTAAATTTGGCTTTTTGAATCTAAATTCTTCTCTTTTCACCAAACTTTTACTAGGTATTTTTGTTAACCTTTTTTCTTCTTTTTTCACTTCAATAGCTGTAACGCTAGTTTCAGTTTCTTTAACTCCTTTTTGTGGGTATGATTTTCTCTTATTATATCCACTTCTTTTTTTCTGAGTTGTCTCAGATTGTACTTTTTCTTTTTTATTCTCTTCTTTCATATTATCTCCTTCTTTATTTTTGTTGTTACTTATAAAATGTCCTATTTTTTCTTTTGAATGCACAAAAATACATATCTAGTTCTAGATACATAGTTTCATATTTTTTAAATTTCCGGTCTCATTATTATTAAAATTAATAGTATAAATTAAATCTCTTCTTTACCTTTAAATGGTAACAACTATGCTCTATTATACAGTAAAATTATGAAAATGTCAAATTTCACTTGACTTTTATGAATTATTTTGGTATTATACTAATTGCTTATTAATTTATAAATTGCAGGTATAGTTTAGTGGTAAAACATAACCTTGCCAAGGTTAAGTTACGGGTCC
>ERZ780148.1319-NODE-1319-length-17114-cov-3.752623_pt1 | contig 17114 bp, 19 predicted proteins | sample MGYA00510984_ERZ780148 | MGnify/ENA primary metagenome ERZ780148 (study PRJEB29588, sample SAMEA2160902) | human gut metagenome | biome: human gut; feature: human-associated habitat; material: faeces | place: Denmark | collected 2008/2010 ...
CAACAGGGGGGAGAAAAGGGTATCTTTCATAATCTTCTTGCGCTTTAGCTCCTTCACGTCCACCGTAATAATCTCCGGCATCAAGCAATCACCGTAGCGGGTGGATAGCTCGACCAGACCGTATTTCCCCGCCGTAGCGTTGAAATAAGAGTCGATGGAAGGGGTGGCGGAACCCAATAAGGTCTTACCGCCGTGCATACCCGCCAAGACGATGGCAGCGTTACGGGCATGGTAACGGGGTGTCGGGTCTTGCTGCTTATACGTATTCTCATGCTCCTCGTCCACGATAATCAAGCCCAAGTCCTTAAACGGAAGGAAGAGGGAAGAACGGACCCCCAATACCAGCATAGGCTCGTCGCTATGCAGCAGCTTGTTCCAGACCTCCACCCGCTCGTTGTCCGAGAACTTAGAGTGGTAGACCAATAGCTTATCCCCGAATAATTTCGCCAGCCGTTCCGTGATCTGGGTCGTGATAGCGATCTCCGGCAACATATATAAAACCTGCCGCCCCAGCCGCAAGACCTCATGGATCAAACGGACGTATATCTCGGTCTTACCACTGGAAGTCACGCCATGAAGCAAGCAAACCTCCTTCGTCTTGAAAGCCTCATGGATCTCTCCGTAGGCTTTCTCTTGCGCCGGACTGAGCGGATTCGGCTCTTGCAAGCGGCAGACGGATACTTGTAAACGACCCACCTCTTTCTCGTAACTCTCCAAGATACCCCGTTTCAGCAGACCCTCCAATACCGCAGAGGTATAACCACTGCGTTCCAATAGCTCTTTCTTGGAAAGCTCCTTCGATAAAGCGGGATTCAAGGTATGGCTTAAATCCAAGAAGCTGACCAACAGAAGCTCTTGTTTCTTCGCCCTTTTCAATTCTTCGAACACCGCCTGCAATTTCGTCTCATCCCAGTAAGCTTCGGCCAAACGGATAAACGCCTGTGTCTTGGGAACGAATCCTCGCTTTAGCTCCTCGCTCACCTCAACCGCCCCTTTCACCATCAAGGAAGAGACGATCGGGACAACATTTCGGAGACCGGTCTTCTTCTCCAACTCCGAGATCGTCAATTTCAAAACCCCGCTAAAGGCATCCAGTACCGCTTGCTCGTTCGGGCGCAAGGGGGCGGTAGCCTCGAAATCCTCATTATAAGTAACCGCCGTCTCGCTTTCCAACTTTAAGCCGGAAGGCAAGGCCGCCTTATACACGTCGCCCAGCTTACATATATAATAAGAAGATATCCATTTCCAGAAACGGAGTTGCGGACGGCGGAGCACCGGAGTGGCATCCAGCAAAGCGTAGATCTCCTTCGTCTCAAAATCGGATACCGGTTCCCGGTCGTGTACCTCCATGACGATGGCCGTATAATATCGTTTCTTCCCGAAATGCACGATCACCCGGCAACCGGGAGTCACGGCTCTTTCCAGATCTTCGGGTATCCGATAGGTATAGCTATTCTCCAAAGGAAGGGGAAGTATGACGTCCGCATATTTCATTCAAACAGGTGTTTCATTACGAGCCCAAAAATAACAAAAAAGGCCGGACTTCTAAAGCCCAGCCTCTCTCATTTTATTTTCACCTATTTAGAACAAGATCGCTGCCGTGATAGACCATCCACGATTCTTTCCGGCACCGTCGGAGAGGTTCACCTTCTCAATGCTATAGTTATCAGTCAGTCCCAGACCATAATTGAAACCCACCTGCAAGTGGCTGATCAACTCCACGCCGGCACCGAAGTTAAGGCCTGCGCTGAAATTCTTCGCCTTCACCTGATCCGCTACGGAACCCGGGATATCCCAAAATTTATCACCGCCTACACGGAAACCGATATACGGACCGGCTGCCAGATACGCTTTGACGATCGGTAAGCCGAATTTCCATTTCAAGTTAACCGGAACATCTATATAATCGTTCTTTATGTCTTTCTCACTCTTCACACCTATCCCTTTTTGCGAATATAGGATAGCTGCATCAAAACCGACTCCCATTATCGGAGCCATTACCTCCACCATCGGACCAATATTAAATCCAGTCACATTATCCTTTCCGACGAGATCTTTGTTGAAATGGACAGAGGAAATATTCAAACCGCCTTTTATACCGAACTTAATCTGGGATTTCGCAGGTACGGCAATCAACACCATCACCGCCAACAATATAAGCCCAACAATCTTCTTCATACTTTTTTCCTTAATTAGTTAATACGAATTACAAATAAACGCACTTTTCCTATAATAAACAAATATCACCACCTAAGTGTTGCTGCTGTGTAGAATTTTGTGTAGTACCAAAGTAGCATCAATTATCCAAATCCGAAACAAAGCAAAAAAAATGCCAATCGCCTTACTATCAGCAATTAGCATTTTCACCAAGTGGTGCCACCAGGAATCGAACCTTTTATTTCGGTTTATTCTAAACCCCTGATTGACTGCACATTTACTACTTTATCTTTTATGAAAGCCATTGAATTAACACTACACTAAATTCATCGCTTTTCGTAATTGTCTTTACAATCATCATCTCTTTGACAATGTAAAGGTAGATAAAAAGTTCGATTTCCGCAAATGTCAATAGGGATTTTTATGAAATATTTTTTGCTCAAACCTGATAATGTTCCTAAAAGATGGCTAAGAGCCTGTCTAAATCTTACTCAATTCTATTTTGAGAGTTTTATCCAATATCTTTCAGCCATAGGCTGTAGCCTGTCTCTTATTACCTTCATCACAGTATCGAAATCAAGCGCCTCTTTCCATTGAATTTTTCTAAGAAAAGCCTTCCAACGGCTTATGCGTGCCCCGTCTGTAGCAAAACTATCCGTAAACAGTTGCAAATCGGGGTTGTATGCAAGTCCTCGATTGTCGAACGTCGCTTCGATGGCGTCATACAAAGCGTCGTCATTCAAATTTCTCTTCGTCAGGAGCTGATAACAGTCAAAGAAATCTTTCATGCGACTGTTGAGAACATCACGATCTATCATCGTATGGAACTTCTCGGCAATAACGGTTTCTAAAGAATATGCCTGTATATTCACAGAAGGGATATCCGATAAAAGCAGAGGAAAGTCTATAGTTGTTGGATGTGGAATGACGACATCACCAAAGCCAATATCTACAGACATATTATAAGCTATGGTATCCATATGGGCAGTAAAATAGAATCTTGTACCAGGATATTTCTTTTCGACTGTGATCGGTTCTATTTTGATACTTCCTGCGTCAAATGACACCCCATCTTCATGGCATACGATACCCAGGATTTCTTGGAAGACACGAGCCAGGAAATCCCTGTCACGACTGATCCTGTCTGCCATAAAATCCACATCAACCGTAGGACGAGCCTCAAGTCCATTCATGGCATAAAGCAAAGAGCCGCCTTTCAACAAGAATTTGTCCTTGTACTGGCTTACAGAAACCCTGTAAAGCAGTCTCTCGTTGAAGTACCTTGCCAGAAGATACATGTATTTATAGCCTGTCTCATTCATGAGGTTGAGCAAGCGTGTCTTTACAGACTTGCCATAGTTTTTCTTTCCCATTATCTTATTCTATTGCGATTTCGAGATAATTTTTCAACGTGTTAAACACTCTTAGGCGCTTGGCGTAATCCTGCAAACGGGCGAGATTACGGTTCGGCTTTTTCAGATAAGTACGTATTACTTCCGCGCAAACGTCCAGACCAATCTTGTTCCGATACTTCACCGCATCACAAACACTTCGTTCCATATCAGTAATATGAACTTTATATCCCGATATATCCGCATCCATAATCCCAAACTCCAAGTTCTCTTTTTTCCAATAATAAAGTTCTATAGGCAGGACGTGTGGAAGCACTACTTTCCTTTTATTGGCAATGGCTATGCAAAAAGCAGGCGGGACTGTCGTAGACACTTGATGATATGTCCAGGCATTGTATAGGCATACAACACCATTCGGTATTATCCTCTCCACGTCTATCATCGTGTTTAGCAATGCCTCGGGAGCTGCATATACCCCATGACGCAATCTTATCAAATCGCCACGTTCTTTAGCTCGCAACACCTGTTTATATTCCGACAGGTGAGATATATCCGTTGTGGATATAGTCCCTCCGAGAGACGCAACTTTATTAATTATATCATTCATATAATCCACCTTAGAAGTTCTTTTCACACTACAAAAATACGATTATTTTCCGAATAATAGGTAATATTCTACGGTTAATTCGTAAAAACACCGCATAATACTACCAGTATCCGTTTTTCATATAAATCATATCTATAGAAGAAGCCCTGTGTCATCTGATGACACTGTTTTTGCTGTCTCGGATATAAAGTGGTTCTAGGAATTACTGCCGGATGATGGAGAAAATAATCGGGACAGTTTCGGGAAAATGCAGGAATAAACAGGAAAAAGCGAGACTGCCACTCAAAAACAACCCTGAGACAAGTTGGTATATGAAAATTGATATGTACTTACAATGGAGTGCATCTTACTGATAAATCGAATGTACAAGATGTAGTTGAGCAGTCGATTACTATAAATCTATCTTATAGATAAGTCTGCCGGTGAATTTATCAAGTTCATGGGTAGGCTTTATTTTCATCAAAAGAGAAGATGGCTTGTTCGAAAGTTGGTTGTGTGTTAACTGATGAAATAGCGCATTGTCAGGATATATACCCAATAGAACGAATTTGACAAGATCAAAGACTATTTTATCGTGAAACTCCGAATAAAGATAAACCAAATATCTCGGGAAAATCAATATTCTTAATATACTTTCTTGAAAAAAACAGTAAAAGAACAGGCATCATTCCGTAAAATATTACTTTATTCATTTTTACCATTTATTAAATAGTCATATCGTATAATAGAAAACACATCATACAACAGTAAACCACATTCCAATATAGAAGCAAAGTTAGTAATATATTTAAATAGGAAAAAGAAAACGAAACAATACGGAAACTTGCTTGAAGCAAAAAACACAAAAAAATGATTTTTCACCAATAATACCGTAATCCATGCCAAAATGCCTTGACTGAAATTAGTATCTTTGTCTTTGTAAAACTACAATAAAGTTGTAGTTTTGCCTAAAACATGAGATTAGTAAAAATATCATCCCCTAACAATATCAAACATATGAAGAACTTCAATGCACAATACGGTAAGCATTCCCGATTGGAATTATTAAAACATTTTATCTTGGAACATGGAGCTTATATCGAACTCAAAAAGGGAGAACAGTTCTCTGTTCAGGGTAAAATGAACCGCCGGGGGGCTTATATTGAAAACGGCTTATTGAGATATACCCATGTGGATGAAAGAGGAAATATACATATAGTAGGATATACTTTTTCAAATGAATTTGCGGGGAGTTTATGCACATTCATAAATCCCGACCGACCGTCATTAGTCACTATTGAGGCTGTTTGCGATTCAAAGATTTACTATCTACCATATTCAACGGCAGAGGAATTTTTTACGACAAATGCCGAAACCATGCAAATAAAGTGTACGCTTGTCGAACAATCATACTTGTTGATGTATCATAGATTATTGGATATGTACTGTAAAACTACGGAAGAACTTTATCTTGATTTATTGAACAGATGCCCCGACATTCAAGAGCACATTACGTTGAAAGAAGTGGCTTCTTTCTTACAAGTCACACCTGAAACAATCAGTCGCATCCGCCACAAACTGAACAAATAGCTTACGATAATGAATGATTTTAATACATATCTCAATAATTTGGACTATTCCCATGTAAAAGATTTATTTGCGAGAAAAGGGATATTGCGTACTTACCATAAGAAAGATTTCTTTATCCGACAAAATGAGATAGAACGTTTTGCCGGTTGGGTGAAACATGGCACATTTCAATATACGCATATTGACGAAGAAGGAGAAGAGCACATTGTAGGATATGCTTTTACCGATGAATTTGTATGTGACTATTCTTCTTTTATGAAAAGTTGTCTGTCAGCTGTGAGCATTCAAGCATTAACAGACTGTTCTGTTTATGAAATATCACGCCATGATATTATAGAATGTTGGGAAACGAATATGGAAACTCAACGATTAGGAAGATATGTAGCTGAAAATCTATATGAAATGGTGTATGAACGATTGCTCGATTCGTATTGTACACCTGAAATACGATATCAAAGACTAATGAAACGTTGTCCTGACCTTAAAGATACTGTACCCTTGAAAAGTATAGCTTCTTTCTTAGGGGTTACTCCTGAAACAGTTAGTCGCATACGCCGCAAACTGGAGAAATAGCCAATCTTTTAACATCCATTATACTGGGGTCTTGACAATTGTCAAGACCTTTTTTCTTTATTCTTCCGTATTTTGCATTCATGATTTAATAACATTGATATGATACGTAAATTAACACAAGAAGAATATAATAATGCTGCTGATTTGTCCTATCAAGTATGTATGGAATGTGGCAGGAATGATTTCACCCAAGAAGGTATTGAAACCTTTAAAAGTTTCGTGTATGACACATCGTTGATGAATACGCTTGACATATATGGCGCTTTTGACAATCATTTATTAATAGGAATAATCGGTGTACATCGGGAAAGGCAACATATATCCCTCTTCTTTGTCTTGTCACACTATCATCGGCAAGGAATAGGAAAATCGTTATTTGACTATATGATGAGCAATTGTAATTTTTCTTATATAACAGTTAATTCTTCAACCTATGCAGAAACTTTTTATGCATCTTTAGGTTTCAAAAAAGTGGGTAAAAAAGAGCTTAATAAAGGAATTGTTAGTATCCCTATGGAGAGAAATATATAATTATTGCCAATCATTTAAAAGAGATAAGATGAAAAAGAAATTTACCCTGCACACCCTGCTTGCGGTAATCATCGCCTGCACCCTCCTCAGCCTCACCTCCTGCGAAAAGCATGACGGCATCAACTTCCTCAAATCCAAATGTACGGCCGAGCTGAACGGGCAGGAGTACATTGACCAACAACCTTTTGAAGCTATGTTTGGCCCGGTGATGCCCACACCTTTTTTGGAATATAGCCAATATGAAGCTACGTTTGAAACGTATCTAAGTACAGAGAGAGGGGGCAAAATCGCCTATATTGTAAGAATCAATCTGTTTGTGGATACGCCGGAAGAATTTTTCCACCAGCCGCAAACGATAGAAAAGATAGAAATAGCAGATACAGATACCACGATGTCCGATAGGGATTACCGCCAGTATTGCAAGGACAACAAAGTGTCATACGCCACAGTGAATGGCGAAGCGATAGACAGGGGCACTTTCCAAATCACTTCCTACGACAAGACCGAAGGACAAATCTACTGTACCAACTGCAATGGTACATTTACTCTGCAGTTCAGCGAAGGAACGCTCAATGGAACTTTTTGGATTAAGTAAATAATCTCAAAAAACATAGAAATGATTTAAAATAGAGAAAAGATGAAAAAGAAATAACGTTGCGCATAATGTCTATCGCAATTACTATTTTTATACTTTGTACCTATATCCTATCCTCCTGTGGGAAGCACGAAGATTTGGTATAGATTACTTCAAATCGAAATGCACGGCAGAATTGAATGATATGTTCACTGCAATAATGTTTTCTGCATAGGTTATCCCAATCTGAAGAAATAGTATTTTAAGTTTGACAAATATACATAAGAAGCTTTGCAAATGCGGATATGGCGGAGCTTTGCAAAAGTTTCGTTTTTATCATTACAAATCCATACGGATATTAGTTTTATAAATTATTTATAGTATGGAAAGTGTGTTACAACAGAGATTTTTCCGTTTATTATCGGAATACTCACAACGTAAAGTTTCTGCATCGGAGTTTACAGAAGCTATTGAGGAATTGGCTACGCATGTAGCCAATTTTAGTATCAACGAGCAGGATTACAACGTATTACTGCGTTATTTTTCCTTTGGCTTGCACCGTCTTAAATCGTACCGTGTGCGGTTTGAGCAAGAAAAAAATGCCCTATTTGCATTTAATTGATGAAGCGATAGGACTTTTGAACACCGAAATACGCCTTATCGAGTGGCGTATCAAATACCCGGAACAACTACAGCAACGCACTAACAAACAAGTCCTTTCCCCTCTCTACCTCGCTGACAAGACAACCCTTATCAACATCATGGAAATGGTAAGCGGTCTGTTCCTCTCCAAAGACATCGTGTATCAGAACGGCAAGCCCGCCTACTTGGTGGACTTGGCGAAAGCCTTTGAATGGCTGTTCAACATCAGGATAGGCGACTGTTACCAAAAACATGAGGACGTGATAAAACGAAAGCCGGGCAAACTGACCGGGTTTCTTAATGGATTGGTAGAACTTATCAAAAAGGAACATGACAAGAAAGGGTACAGATAACCAACGGCTTACGATTTATTTATAGGGGATTCCATTAGTTCCCCTATAATTTTTTTGCACCTGTTTTCTGAACTTTGCTTCATCAATCGATTGACAGACCTAATGTATAATCAGAAAAATGAAGCAATCATGTATATAGACAATGACGATTTCAGCGTATGGATGCAGAAGCTGTACGCCAAACTGGAAGAACTCTGCAAGGATGTACGGGTACTGCGCAATGCCGACAGGGTGCTGCCCGAAGATGACAACCTGCTGGATAATCAGGACTTGTGCCTGCTGTTCAAAGTAAGTATCAAGACCCTGCAACGCTACCGGGCTATCGGTGCGCTGCCGTACTTCACAATCAGCGGGAAAGTGTACTACAAGGCTTCCGATGTCCGGGAGTTCATCAAGGAGCGGTTCAGCGTCACCACGCTACGCCAGTTCGAGAAAGAACACTGCACGAAGAAAAAGAAGTGAATTAAAAAGCCGGGGCGGTTCTGCTCCGGCTTCGCTTTGGGTTTATGGTTTGCCCAGCTTGTCGGCTTGCTCTCTTAGCTGCTCGGCTTGTTCGTTCAACAGCCTTGCCCGTTCCAACGCTTCCGCCTGTTTCCTGCTGCGGTATTCAAAGCCTTTCACCGAATCGGTCAGGCTTCGGATGAAAGCGTTGTCCCGTTCCCGGCTGAACTTCGTTTCCAGCAAATCAAGGCTGCTGCCGTCTGCCTTTCCTTTCATCAGGATATAGCGGTATTTTATATCGTTGTCCTGTAACCGCTGCATCCGTTCCGTGAAACGAATATTCAAGATTAGCGAAGTGATACAGATAATAAACCCTGCTGAAAGAAGAAAGAACTTGGGTTTCAGACAGGGAGTTACCCGGTATATCAGTTTGTCATGCCATGAAACGGGCGTTGTTTCTCCGGTCGGTGTATCATCAGCCGGGAACAACACCTTTAACCGTTCCTTGAAATATCGGTGCGAGGTCACGATAAGCCCCTTTATATCTTCAAGGTCTTGTTTTTGGTTCTCGGACTGCCCTTTTCCGATACTGCCGATTTGGTTTAGAATCTCCCGTACCGTGTTTTCAGGAATGCCGACTTTGCCCTGCATATCCGAAATGCGCTGTTCGATAACGTCCAGTCGGTTAATCGTTTCCTCCCGACTGGCAGGCGTTATCTGCTTCTCTTGCCGTTCTTTCAGTTCCGTAACCATGGAGAGAAGCCCTTCCAAAATTAAGTTATCTTCCATATTCCTATAATTTTAAGTGTCGTTTCTTTTTCTTCTTTTTTCTTTCACCGGGATTGTCGGGCGTTTCATCAGCCGGAGAGGACGGGGCAGAGAACAGACCGCCCAAGCCTGCCAGCAGCGGACTGTCGGCTTTGCCCGGTGTCTGTGCTGGTTCCTGAACAGGTGCGGAAACTATCTGCCTATTGTTTCCGGCAGTGTTCAGCCCCGCATCCCCGAAACATTTGTCCAGTTTGGAGAAACTGAAACTGCGGTCTACCTCCGAACCTTTGAACGTGTATTCGCCTTTGGAAAAGGATATGCCCTGTATCTCGCTTGTCTGCCCCTTGTATTTGAACTGGATAGTAATACCCTTTTCCGCTAACCGCTCCTGTAACTGCTGCCAGTTCTTGGACTTCCCGGATTCATTTTTTACAGCGTTGTAAATCTCGTATTTGGATTTGTCCGGTTCTCTCAAACGGTGCTGCTTTACATGCTCCTTGCCTTTAGCGAAATAAAGTCCGTGTTTGGCTTTCAGCTTCTTGCATACCTGCTCGTTACGGTACATGTCGTTCCTGTCCGAAATGGTCTTGCCGTTGTTGTCTATGCGGTTGAACACGATATGCACGTGCGGATGTTCCCGGTCTTGGTGTCGCACGATGATGTACTGCGTATCGGTGATTTTCATTTCACGCATGTACTCCTGTGCAAGCTGTACCATTTTCCCGTCTGTCAGCTTGGGTACGTCCACCGGGGAATAGCTTAGCGCAATATGTCCGACAGGCTTTTTCAGGTCGGGGTTCATCCCGGCTTGCAGAATGAAACTGTGTATGATGTCCCGATTGCTTTCCGCTAACACTCCCTCCGCATGAAGCAAGGCAGCCTGTTCCTTGCCGAGTACATAGTTCACGCAGCCTTTAAATCCGCTTCCCTTTTTTATTTTTCCAATCATCCGACAGTTGGTTTATGATTTCGACAATCCTGTTCTTGAGTTTCACCAGTTCCACCGCTACCAGTGCGAATCCTCCGGCATTCGCCCGGTGCGCCAGTTGGTTGATGTTGTTGGCTTCGCCCGCCAGCCTGCGGATAGTGTCCGCATCCTGCCTGTTCAGCCGGGGCGTTACCTCTGCCGAAACGACCGCCTGCCGGACGTACTCGCTGACGTGCAGCCCGGCTTCGGTGGCTCGCTTCCTGATTGCGTAGAACTGTAACTCGGTCAGTTTCGTGCTGACTACCCGGTTCTGCTTGTCTATCCGGCTTTTTGCCGGGCGACCTCCCGGTTTGTTCCTTATCCCTGTCATACGTTTTTGCTTTTAGGTGGTATCTTAAAAATTGCGACCAACGGGAGAAATTTTCTTTGCGTTAAGCAAAGCAAGGTGTTTCGGTCTACCGAAACATAACCTTGCTCTACCTAATCACACAGCCTACCGTTGGTTCATGCCGCCAGTCTTGCAGGTCACATCCTTAGCCCTCTCTTTCTTTTTTCACCCGGATTTTGTCTGTTATCCTGCTCCGGCTGGGGCTTGTCGGTAACTGTCAAGTCTTGGGATTGTTTCACTTTAAGGCTACGCAAATAGTCGTTCAGGTCATTGTGACCGCTGTACAGGTGTGATGCGTCACGTACACGCCATTTGTATTCCTGCCTTATGGCTTCAACCGCTTTCCTGCCTGCCTCGTCATTGTCAAGCATACAATGTATATGCCCGTAATCAGCCAACGGATATAAGGCTTTATCCGTGTTGGCGGTGGAGTTCAGAATAACGTAGTCCTGCCAGTCGGTACAGGGCATACCCGGGCTTTCCCGCTGCCGGATAGTGAGGAATGAAAGATAGTCCATAAAGCCCTCGAACACGAAACAGGTATCTCTCGGCTCTCCCTGCTGCCTTATATGGGTGATGTCTTTCGATGTGCTGCCCTTGAAACGGGGATTGCGAAGCTCGTAACCTCCTGAATCATTTTTGAATGCCAGCGCAAAATAAGGCTTTCCACCGATGCGGTAATACATTTCCTGCACGTATGGGGCTGCCGTTCCGGGAGAAATCCCCCTTTCCTGCAAATAGCGCATGAGTGCCGGATTCTGTAAGGGCTGTATTCTGCGTATCTCTATCGGGCTGGCTGCTTGCCTTTTCGTGTCCCTTTCGGGCAGGTCTTTCCCGTGAAAGGAAAAAGAGGCGGTGTTGCCCTGTTCCAGTCGGCAGATAGCACCGTAGGCATTGCATCCGTGCTGCTTAATCACAAGGTCGATAAGCGTCCCGCCCTCACCAGTTCCGTAGTCACACCATAGATTGGCGTTATAATCCACCTTGAAACTTGGCGTGTTGTCCTCCCGTAAGGGGCTGCGGTACATCCCGTAACTTCCTTTTTCCGTGACGGGCTGGATTCCAAAAGAGTTCAGGTAATCTTTGATACTGATATTGTTGGCTTCCTTATAGGTCATGATTTTTATTTTTAAATTTAACGATAGTAATAATGAAGCAAGAAGCGAGTAAGAAGAAGCATGGGACACTACTACATCTATCTGTTTCTTTTTCAATGGATTGTAGTACATGTAGTAACATAGTAATTATTTATCCTTTAAAAAAGGAATAAATATATCCTATATATTATATTGCCGTTTTTTCTTTTTCCCGGATTTTCCGAAAGTTTGGGATTCTATCTTACTTCATACTACATAATTGTTAAACTGTTGTTTATTAAATTGTTATCTATATCTCAAACAGTATGTAGAAGCTACTACATCCCGGTTTTACCCGTAATCATCCCCTGTACGGGAAGCCGAAACAGGCTTTATCCTGTACCCATATACGGGATAATAGTTGTTGTTTATGCGCTTTTGCACCCGTTTGAAACCGATTTTCCGCAATGATTCCCCCAATCTTTTTTCGGATAACTGAACAGGGGATATATTGCGTAGGTGTGCGAGTATCTGTGCGGTAGTCATGAAACAGTTCCTTTCCTCCTCTGCTGTCGGTTGTTCAAAGTATTGCATCAGCATTTCAAACTCGATTGTCTGCACCTCAAATTCCGCATTTGCTAAATGCAATTCTCTAATCTCCATATCATTGAACCAGTAGCGTACACCCTGACGGTACAGGTACATGATTTCGGAATAGACGTTATCCATGTGAATACTTTCTGCCGTGGGCTTGTCTATGTGCAGTACCTCGAACGGCAGAAAACGCCTGCTGCCTGTCGGGTCGGTCAGAAACTCGTTGCCGTTTACCGAAGCCATGAAGCTGGTGAGGTGGGGGTATTCCTCTATGTAAACATCATACGGTCTGCGGTACTTCACTGCCGGGGTGGTGATAAGGTTCTTCAAGGCGTTCTCGTTCTGCTTGTTGAGTTCCTTTAGCTGGTCGTCAATGTTGATGAACAGGTATTCGGCTATCAGTGTCAGGATGTCTTTGCCCTGCGGGTCTATCTTCCCGGTAAACAGGTAATTCTTAAGCGGTGTCGGGCAAAGGTTGTCCAGCCACCACGATTTGAACTGTCCCTGCTTGTCCCCGGTCAATACCAGACAGGTATGGTTCTGACATCCCGTGTCGTTCATCGCGTTGGCTACCACACCGATAAGCCATTTCGTGAAATATTCCTCCCATTTGCCGGGGTTGGCTACCTGTACCGTGTTCAGGAGTTTGCCGATATATCCGTGTTCGGCAGGATTCAGCAAGGGCAGGGCGTTGAAATACTCCTGTATGGGGTGAGCCTTTCTTGCGAAATCGCTTTCCAGTATCATGCGGATGTTGTCGGTAGAGGTGGAAATGTCAGCCGTTGCGTCCAGTCTGCGCCTGAAAGTGTTCAGGGCAAATTTTGTAACGGGCTGGTACAAGTCCGCAGAACTTGCAGCCCGGTATTCCGTCCGGCTCTTTACGGTATTGAACCGGAAATCGTACAGGATGTTCAACAGGCTTTCGATGCGCTCGTTCTTAGACTGCCAGCCCTCGATATGCCGTGTATCATCACTTCTTTTCTTTTTCATCGGGAAGTCTGTTAGAAGCCGGGACATACTGCTGCTGCATCCACTTTTTGAGTTCCTCCATGTCGAAACGCAGGGTACGCCCACGCTTGACACACGGTATCAGTCCCTTGCCGGCTAAGTGGTACAGGTAATTGACCGAATACCCGGTTATGCCGCTGGCAACGGATATTTTGACTAACACAGGCTCTTTTCCGTCCTGCCGTTCTTCGGGCTGTGCGCCCATGACCGGGGCAATCATCTTTTCGATGTTCTCCAGCCGCTTGAAAATTTCTTCGAAAGGATTATTCATGAGTGCTTAATTTTTGAATTAGCACCACAAATAAAATAAGAAAAATCGGTAAAAAACAAAGCGTCAGCCGTTTGGAATCGCTTTGCTGCGCTCTGCGCCAAATTAATGTCGGTAAATAGAAAACGGCTTTGTGTTCATTACCTTACTTATTTAGAAAGTGGGGGAAACCGAGATTTCTGTTCTCTTATTGTTTCTTTCCTGTTCGCTTGGGGCAGTGGTGGACATTTTCGGACACGCAAGGTCATTTGAGGACAGGAAGAAACAACCTGTCATTCAGTCTTATATATTTGCACCAGTGAAGAAAAACGGAGTATTGACAAAAATAAATATATCGGTTATGGAAATAGTGACGATTGAAAAGAGAACCTTTGAACTTTGGAAACAAAGGTTTGAAAACTTTGTGGGGCGTGTGGATGCGCTCTGCGTACCTTTACGCAGGAAGCGTGACAAGTGGCTGGATAACTGCGAAACCTGCCGTTTGCTGAATGTTTCAGCCCGGACGATGCAGACCTACCGTGATACGGGGAAATTGCCTTATTCGCAGATTAACAATAAGATTTACTACAAGGCTTCGGACGTGGAAACATTTCTGCTTAGCCAAGTAAGGGACAATTCTAAAAAGTAGGCATATGGATTTGATAACGAAAGATTCCGATACTACACTGGTACTGTTTTCCTCCCTTGACAGGGTGCTGGAAAACGTGGAGTACGTGGTAATGAACTATCGCCCGGTATTGAACGGTGAACACTACCTGACGGGCGAGGAAGTGTGCGAGCGGCTTTGCATCAGCAAACGGACTTTGCAGGATTACAGGGACACGGGGCTGCTGGGGTACGTGCAGCTTCCGGGAAAAATCATCTATCGGGAAAGCGAGATTGAAAGATTATTGGAAGATTATTATATAAATAAAAGGCTACTGAAATAGTAGCCTTTATTTGTTACTTATTTTTTTTTGCAAGTTTTACAAAGTTAACAGAAGGTAGTATAATTGGAGAAAATCCTGATTGTAATGTTAAATTGGAAATATAAGAACGCACATAAGGAAATGCAATAGCAGGCGCATTAATTGTTAGGAAATCAGATTGTTTAAATTTTTCATCAACATCTTCATCTAACTCAAATAAAAATACCATAAAAGATAAAATCTATATAGATTTTTCCGGAATTATATGATATTATATAATATTATTAAACATTACAATTATTCACGGAGGTTTTTATGTCCGAAAAGGTAGTGCCGAGAATACTGCAAGGATTTGCGGAATTTTTACCGAAAGAACAAATATTATTCAACAAAATATATGATAAAATCAGAAGCGTATACGAAAAATACGGATTTCTTCCGCTCGATACGCCGACAATAGAGTATTCCGAAGTTCTTCTTGCGAAAGCAGGAGGAGAAACGGAAAAACAGATATACCGCTTTTTAAAAGGAGACAACGATCTTTCTCTTCGTTTTGATCTGACAGTTCCTCTTGCAAGATATGTGTCCATGCATGAAAACGACCTTGCATTCCCTTTCAAGAGATATCAGATGAGCAAGGTCTTCCGCGGAGAACGCCCGCAGAAAGGACGCTTCCGCGAATTCTACCAGTGCGATATAGATATCATCGGAGCGGAAGATCTGCCGCTTATCTATGACGCGGAAATGCCCGCGGTAATATGCGACGTTTTCAAAACGCTCGATATAGGCGATTTCACAATCAGAATAAATAACCGCAAAATACTCGGCGGTTTCTTCTCCTCCCTCGGACTTGAAGAAAAGATAACGGACGTGCTCCGCATAATAGACAAGCTCGAAAAAATCGGCGCCGACGGCGTCAAAAAAGAGCTTTCCGAGATCGGTGCCGACGGTAACACGATAGAAAAAATACTCTCTTTTGTGGAAATAGGCGGCGACACGGACAGCGTTATCGAAAAACTGAATTCTATCGAAATAGAAAACGACACATTCAAATGCGGCGTAAACGAGCTTTCCGAAGTGGTAAAATATATGCGCGCATTCGGCATTTCCGATACGAATTTCAAGATCGACCTCACTATCGCACGCGGACTCGATTATTATACGGGCCCCGTATACGAGACAATGTTAAACGATTATCCGAAGCTTGGTTCCGTATGCTCCGGCGGCAGATATGACAATCTTACGGGATATTACACAGACAAAAAAATGCCCGGAATCGGAATTTCGATAGGTCTTACAAGACTTTTCTCACAGCTTCTCGACGCGGGAGTAATAAAAACAGATGAAGGCAGCCTTGCACAGGTCCTTATAATACCGATGAACTCTTCCGTTTTCAATGCGGCGCTTAAAACGGCGTCGGCAATGAGAAACGCCGAGATAAAAACAGATGTTTATCTGCTTGAAAAAGGTATGAAGCCGAAAATGAAATATGCCGACAGACTCGGTATACACTTCGCCGCAATAATCGGAGAGGACGAAGTCAAAAACGGCGTCATCTCATTAAAAGACATGAAAAACGGAGGAGAACAGCTTTCTCTTCCCGTAGAAGAAGCAATAGAATATATAAAAAGTAAAAAACTTTAAAGGAGCTATATATGCCGACTTTATTTGACAAAAACGACAAAAGAACAAGCTATTGCGGCAATCTCCGCGACAGCGACATAGGAACGCGCCAGTGCGTAATGGGCTGGGCGGCAAGAGTACGCGACCTCGGAAGCCTTATATTCATCGACCTCCGCGACAGAACGGGTATAATCCAGCTTGCATTCGGCGAAAACACAAAGAAAGAGATTTTTGAAGAGGCGAAAGCAACACGCGCCGAATACGTAATAGTTGCAAAAGGAACGGTAAGAGAGCGTTCATCCAAAAACGACACAATTCCTACGGGACATATAGAAATAGACGTAGACGAATATAAAATAATAAGCGAAGCTCAGACAACTCCGTTCGAAATAAACGACAACGCAGACAACGTGCGCGACGAACTGAAACTCAAATACCGTTATCTCGATCTTCGCCGCGAAAAACTTCAAAACAATCTGCTCATGCGCCACAAAATAGCAAAAGTCACGCGCGACTATTTCTATGAAAACGATTTTCTCGAAATAGAGACCCCCATGATGGTAAAACCCACGCCGGAAGGCGCGCGCGACTATGTCGTACCTTCCAGAGTACACAGCGGTTCGGTATACGCTCTTCCCCAGTCCCCGCAGATATACAAACAGCTTTTGATGGTCGCGGGATTTGACAGATACATCCAACTCGCAAGATGTTTCCGCGATGAAGACCTGCGCGCGGACAGACAGCCCGAATTCAC
>ERZ780148.1333-NODE-1333-length-17000-cov-2.546002_pt1 | contig 17000 bp, 12 predicted proteins | sample MGYA00510984_ERZ780148 | MGnify/ENA primary metagenome ERZ780148 (study PRJEB29588, sample SAMEA2160902) | human gut metagenome | biome: human gut; feature: human-associated habitat; material: faeces | place: Denmark | collected 2008/2010 ...
ACAAAGGAGACTCCGCTGGTCTGTTCACCGTCGCGGAGCGTAGTGTCCATGATTTCTATCTTCACAGGATTCGCTTTCATCCTTATCAGGCGTTACGACGCTCCCAATCCTCTATCTTTCCTTTGTTTTCCAACAGGAAGTCGATGTCGTCGAGCGCATTCATCAAACAATATTTCTTGTATCCGTTGATTTCGAACTTCTCACTGCGCCCCGTGGCTTTATTGGTCACCGTCTGGTTCGGCAAATCCACCTCTACCTGCATCTTCGGGTCGGCTTCGATGGAAGCAAATAATTCGGCCAGAAAATCCTCGCTGACCACCACAGGCAACACAAAGTTGTTCAATTCGTTGTTCTTGTGGATGTCGGCAAAGAAACTGCTGATAACGACCCGGAAACCGTAACCGGCTATCGCCCAAGCCGCATGTTCGCGACTGGAACCGCTACCGAAGTTCTTCCCGGCCACAAGAATCTCTCCCCCGTAAGTAGGGTTATTCAATACAAAATCCTTGTTCACCGTCCCATCGGCATTGTAACGCCAGTCGCGGAACAGGTTCTCGCCGAAAAAGCTCTCTTCTCTTGTCGTGGCTTTCAAGAAGCGTGCCGGAATAATCTGGTCGGTATCCACATTCTCCAAAGGAAGAGGCACACATGTACTTGTTATGATATTGAATTTCTGTTTCATAGCTCTATTACATTAATTTTCGCGTATCGTTTATCACTCCTGTCACGGCTGCGGCTGCGGCCACCAACGGACTGGCCAACACCGTACGCGCACCGGGACCTTGACGTCCTTCAAAATTACGATTGGAAGTGGACACGGACAATTTCCCTGCCGGAATTTTGTCGTCGTTCATAGCCAAACAGGCCGAACAGCCGGGCTGACGGAGCGCAAAGCCAGCCTCTTCAAACACCTTGTCCAAACCTTCGGCCTTAATCTGGTCGGCCACCATCCATGAACCGGGCACCAACCACGCCACCACATGGTCTGCCTTCTTACGTCCTTTCACAATGGAAGCAAAAGCGCGGAAATCCTCGATGCGCCCGTTGGTACATGCCCCAAGGAATACATAATCCACCGGTTTGCCCAACAGCTTCTCGCCCGGTTGGAAACCCATATAGTCCAAGGACTTCAGGTATGACACCCGCCCGGCTTCAGGCACCGTGTCTATCGCCGGTACACTTTCCGTAATGCCGATGCCCATACCCGGATTCGTCCCGTATGTGATACGGGGTTCAATGTCCGCCGCATTGAAGGTCAGTTCTTTGTCGAACACGGCATCTTCCCCACTCTTCAAGGTCTTCCAGTAGGCCACGGCTTTGTCCCAAGCTTCGCCCTTCGGAGCATATTCGCGCCCTTTGATGTACTCGAAAGTCACCTCGTCCGGAGCAATGAAGCCGCCACGGGCACCCATTTCAATAGAAAGGTTACACAGCGTCAAACGTCCTTCCATGGACAAATTGCGTACTACGGAACCGGCATATTCCACAAAATAACCGGTAGCCCCCGAAGTCGTCAACTGCGACATCAGATAAAGCGCCACGTCTTTGGCTGTCACTCCCTTCCCCAATTCGCCTTCCACATTAATGCGCATGGATTTGGGCTTTTGCTGCAAGATGCACTGGGATGCCATCACCATCTCCACTTCGGACGTTCCGATGCCGAAAGCCACGGCTCCCATGGCTCCATGTGTAGACGTGTGGGAATCGCCGCACACAATCGTCATACCGGGCAACGAGAGGCCGCGCTCCGGCCCCACCACATGGATGATACCGTTCTTCGGGTTCATCATGCCGAAGTGGGTCAAACCGAAATCGGCCGCATTCTTGGCCAACGTGTCCACCTGTGTTTTGCTGACAGGGTCCTCTATCGGCTTATCTTGGTCGTGCGTCGGAGTATTGTGGTCCGGCATACAATAAATGTGGTCGGGACGGAAACATTTCAAGCCTCGGGCACGCATGCCGGCGAAAGCCTGCGGACTGGTCACCTCATGACAGTAAAGCCTGTCGATGTACAGTTGTTGCGGCCCGTCTTCCACGTACTGTACGACGTGTTTATCCCAAATTTTGTCAAACAGAGTATTTGCCATTGTCGTCTTGGATATTTATTTTTTAAATTTGTTGATACAATCAATATAAGCTTCCACGGAAGCCGTCACGATATCGGTATTGGCTCCAAAACCGTAATACACATGCCCGTCGTATTCCACTTGCATGTGCACCTTGCCCACATCGTCCGACCCCTTGCTGATGGCCTGTATGGTGAATTCTTTCAGCACCATCTGACGTTTGATGATGTTCTTCAATGCCGATATGGCGGACCATTTCCGCTGGCCGAGGCTTCGAACTTCTCACCGGCGATGTCCAATCCGATACAAGCCACAGACTTGACACCCATTCCCGTAGTGACTTGCAAATAGTCGAGTTTCACGGCATGGGCGGCAGCACGGTCGGCACCGGCCAACATCAGGATATCGTCGTCGTTCACTTCTTTCTTCTTGTCGGCCAACTTCAGGAATTCCTGATAAGTCACGTCGAGACGTTCGCCCTCCATTTCCACGCCCAACACGCTCAAACGGTGTTTCAAAGCCGCCCGTCCGCTACGTGCGGTCAAAACGATGGCATTGTCATCAATACCCACATCCTTGGGATCCATGATTTCGTAGGTCTGCACATTCTTCAGTACACCGTCTTGATGGATTCCGCTGGAATGGGCGAAGGCATTACGTCCCACGATGGCCTTGTTGGGCTGTACCGGCATGTTCATCAAGCTGGACACCAAACGGCTCGTAGGATATATCTTTTGCGTATTGATATTGGTATCGATGCCGATTCCTTTATGGCATTTAAGAATCATGGCCACTTCTTCGAGAGAGGTATTCCCCGCACGCTCACCGATACCGTTAATGGTGACTTCCGCCTGGCGGGCACCGTTCATGATTCCCGCAATCGTATTGGCAGTAGCCATGCCCAGGTCATTATGGCAATGTGTGGACAAGATAGCCTTGCCGGCCGAAAGACCGTCCACATGTTCCATCAGATATTTGATTTTGGCCCCGAACTCCTGAGGCAAGCAATATCCCGTCGTGTCGGGAATGTTCACCACCGTCGCACCGGCCTTTACCACGGCATCCACCACACGGGCCAGATATTCATTGTCCGTACGCCCCGCATCCTCTGCATAGAACTCCACGTCCTCCACATAACGTTTGGCATACTTCACGGCAGCCACGGCACGCTCGATGATTTCCTCACGGTTGGAATTGAACTTATATTTAATATGGGAATCCGAAGTCCCTATGCCGGTATGTATCCGCTTGTGTTTGGCAGCCTGCAGAGCCTCGGCTGCCACATCGATATCTTTCTGCACCGCACGGGTCAACGCACAAATCGTAGGCCATGTCACTGCCTTTGAAATTTCTATCACCGAATTGAAATCACCGGGACTGGATACCGGGAAACCGGCCTCTATCACGTCCACTCCAAGTGCCTCCAACTGGCGTGCCACCTGAATTTTCTCCACCGTGTTCAACTGGCAGCCGGGAACTTGTTCCCCGTCGCGTAAGGTCGTATCAAAAATAAATAATCTGTCGCTCATATCTTTTCGTTTTATAATCTACTAAAAAAGAAGCCTTTCTCACCGGGAAGTGGGAAAGGCCTTGTATATTTTGCACACTACAACTACGCACAGACCACACTTCCCACTACAAAACGCAGTCGAATATCCAACATGGCCAATAATGTAATCGTCGTGCTCATTGCTTCTTCCTTTTTTATTATTCGACTGCAAAGATAAAAGGATTTATCGACCCAGACAAATAAATTAAAAGAAAAATCGACATTAAAATACGACATTATCATTTCACAAGGAGCTAAAACCAATAGTCTTCACCCATAACCTATCAATATTACCGGACTTGTTCCGGTTTATTTTGCAAAAAATACATTTTTGCCCCAAAAGAATACCTAAAACGAACGTCCTTAAAAAAAGGAAACTTCAAACAGGCTTAATAATATATACGGAAGGATACCCCCAAACGGTAATCCTTCCGTATATGACACGCCTTTACCGGTGTAAAACCCTCTTGCACGGCGATTCATCCATAAAGAGATAACTCTTCTGATATCCGCCGCAATCCACTACGATCTTTTCAAACACGATTCCCGGATCTAAAGGTTTCAGGGTAAGCAACTGCGTCCCGTCCGTAGATGGAGGCACGGTAAGCTTCACGGTCTTCTCTACCACGCGGCGGGCCACCGTCGGATAAAACACGCTGTATACGTTCTCCGACTCTTCGTTCAAATCGGCATTGAAATTGACCACCGTCTCTTTTCCCCCATCAAAACCGACGGTATATTCGTGGCCTTTCACATCATGAAAAGCCAGCGTGGACTTGACTACTACATGTACGTTGACTTCCGACACATTTTCCGGAAGAGCCATCTTGTAAATCAGCGACGCGCCTTCCACGCCCTCGGTGTAAGGCATCAATGCCACACCGCTCAACGTACGTCCCAAATAAGGAATGACCTGCCAATCGGCTGATGCCGAAGGATTTGCCTCGAAATAATGCTCGGCCTCCATAGACACCACGCCATACTTGCCCGTAAAGACATAGCCTCCCTTTTGTCGTTCGGGATTCTCTATCCGGAATACTTCCGGCATGATATTGGCACGGAAGTTATCATTCCATGAGGTATATCCGATATGTTTCTGCGCCATCATGTTTTTCCATTTTCCCCCGGACATCACATTATTGTAGTCATCGCATAACAAAGAGTCAAACTTAAATGTCTGCACCACCTTATCCGCCCAAAAGTTGGCTTGCGGATTGTTCTCCTTATATAACTTATGGTTCATGGCTTGCGCATAATACATCTCATAAAGATTGGCCATGGCTTGCACCGGGAAAAGAATCAACTGCTTGTAAGCATCATGATACTCCTGCGGCAAAGACAGATATTGGCGAAGCGCATCGGCCTCCAACTTACGGTATTCATCAGCCACCTGTTTCCACTCGCCGGTTTCTATATTATAAGTATGGCAGTCCAACATTTCCGGAGTCACACGCCCATTGTATTTGCTATAAAGGTTGAGAATACGCGCAGCTTCATCTGCCTGTTCTTCTCCAAACTGTCGGGCACAAAAACCACGCGGATGCTCCAGCAGGTTATCTGCCGTATACCGTTTCGGATTCCAAGCCATATCCAAAAACAAAGTAATGGGATACTCCATGGGTTTCAAATCACCCACATTAAGAATCCATAATTTATCCACACCGTAATCATACGTCAACTGCAACTGCTCCCACATGTTCTGTATGGGAGTCACATTCAACCATTTTGAATTTCTCGGCGCACCGACATAATCCACATGATAATACATGCCCCATCCTCCGGGACGTTTGCGTTCTTCCGCATTGGGCAGACGACGTACATTTCCCCAATTATCATCGCTCAACAGCATGATCACATCATCGGGTACTCTGAGCCCCATGTCATAAAAACGCTGCACTTCTTTATACAAAGCCCATACCTGCGGACGTTTTTCCGGAGCCTTCCCCGTCACTTCCTTTATGATTTTACGCTGGTTCTTGATTACTTTCTTGAGCAAATTCATATTGTATTCGTCACGGTTGACATACTCATGGTCTGCACCTTCTTTTCCGCCCATCGGTGCATCACCGTCGCCACGCATGCCGATAGTAATCAAGTCTTCGGTATCTTTCACTCGTTCTATTCCTTCACGGAAAAAACGATCGAGCACTTTTTGATTGGTCGCATAATCCCATACTCCGTACTGTTTTCGTTTGCGTGCCCACTCCTGATGGTTACGCGCCATCGGTTCATGATGGGAAGTTCCCATTATAATTCCCATATCATGAGCCGTCTTGCTGTTTTCGGGATCATCCGCATAAAAGCTCCACGCCCACATGGCCGGCCACATAAAGTTTCCTCGCAAGCGGAGAATCAACTCGAAAACGCGGGCATAAAAACGGTGGTCTCCATAATTGGTTCCATAGGTATGCTTTACCCATCCCGTAAGACAAGGAGCTTCATCGTTCAGAAATATACCCCGATATTTTACGGCTGGTTCACCGGCCGTATATTCGCCACGCTGAATATACAAATTCTTACGTTGTACCACAGGCACATCCGCCCAATCATACCAAGGGGATACCCCTATCTGTTCTGAAAGTTCATATATGCCATAAATCGTTCCCCGCTTATCCCTACCGACAATGACCCATGCTTCGTCTACTCCATCAAAAGGACGGGAAACAGCTTTCATCAAGTATTTCTCACGTTTGCCTTTCAACGAGGTTATATCTATTTTCTTTGCCTTAACGAGTTCCTTGACAAACCGGCTCTCCAAAGAACCGGCCACAATCAAGCGCGGTCCCCTCACGGAGTGTAGAAGTTCGGCTTGCCTTCCCGTCACTTTACGGAAATCATCTTGTAAGTTTTTCACAGCAATGATAATCCCGACGTCATCTTTTTCATCCAACAATATTGGAGTAGCCTTGCCGTCCTCAATCAACGTAAAACAATCAGCGGCGGGCTGCTCAAAAGTAATCCCCTTGTTGTCGATAGCCCAGGTTGAACCTATCAGCCCGCTCACCGCCAATAATACCATTAACATTCTTCTTTTCCGCATAACCATAAAATCTTATTTGTTTTCAATCATATTGCAATCTTTCCCGCAAAAAATTCATTGCAAAGAAACAAACAAAAAACAGAAACCTCATAAAATAACTATTGCGAATATTTTAGCGTATGTAACATCCATCACTTTTTCCTTCAAAAAACAAGTTCCATATATTAAGGTTACAATGAATATACATTCTTCACTTACATAGAACCGGATAATAGAATAAATATCTGAATATAAGACAAGAACAGGATATATCGGTAGCTCTGGAAAAAAGGAAGGAATGTAACATCAGGTTACAAATTCAAAAACAAAATCAGATTATACTAAAAAAAGACCAATGCTTACAATGCTCTCAACTATCTAAAATAATACAGTATTCACTCAGAACATTATAGATACCATCCCTTTTCAACAGAGATAGTAAATACTTATCATCTTCCTCCACTCAGTAAATTCCCCGAATCATGTTTCCTCTTTCATCTATCCCGAGAACGTCCTCATATACAAAATATTACCCTGAAGGATGGAGAAAGTTCATCTTCCAGCAAGCCTTCAGCCATCTTTCGGCCAGACTGCAAGTATACTCCTGAACGATATTCTCCACTCCCCGTAATACGCACTCTATCCCGTCAAACAACGGGCCAACAGCCCAGATAGTGGAAAAATACGAAGAAAAAATAAAAAAGAGTCATGGTTCCTCAAAACCGAGGTTAACATGACTCTTCTACATCTTCAGTTATAACATATAACCTTCTTCGGTTTTCATTTCAGTTTGGACATAACCAATTCTTATTCAAATCAAGAAAGAGTCCCCCCAAAAAACGAAAAACTTTCACTTCACACACTTCTTCCCGTCCACGACATACACTCCGGAAGGCAACCCCTGTAAGGCAGCATTCTGCTTCACCGCAGACCTGACAAGCTTTCCGTCTGTAGTGTAGACATTGACCTTTGCATCCTCATCTGCTCCTTTCACCAGCCGTACCCCCGTCTGTTCACCATCTATATAAAGATTCAAACGCTTCGGGAAAACTCCCTCCAGCTCCAAATAGCCCCGGAAAGCTTTAATTTCCGTTCCCGTTTCGGCTTTTGAGAATACGTTCGGTTCATAAGCATATACATTATCTCCATAGGGTACCACCTTTTGGAAAGTTCCCTGCAAACGAGCCGTAACAGCTCCATCTGAAACAACTGTTGCACCAGACGAAACGGCATCTGCATCTATTGTCACTTTCTCATAAGTTTGCACAGAGACCGTCTGAGCCACCTTTACCAGATAAGGTACTCCCGCTACCATGTCGCGCACATTCCCAAAATTCAAGTTACAATCCTCTCCAGCCAATTCCACGCTTTCCAACGCCTTCACCTCTTCAAAATACTTTCGAACCTGAGCCGAAGACAAATCGAACGGCAAGCAAACCATATTCCACAGCCCCGACAATAAGTTCTGCCGTACTGTCACCGTGCCATACGTCCCATCCCGCACGTCAAAACGGCTATCATCCTCACTCAACTCCGATACGTCACTGCCATAATACATCAACTTCACATCTGCCAAACCAACCCAATTTGCCGTATTGCCGACACCGCCCACCAGGCCTATTTCAGCCGTACGAGAAGAGACCGCACCTTTCACCGAGAAATAATCCAGCACCGTAGATGTCACGTCAGTCTGCTGCCCGTTCAAATACAGAGCCACATTCATGTCTGCCACATCGGCACTGCTCAATTCCACCTTTCGGAATGCCGCAGCCATCAATTCATAGTTTCCATTCGGGAGCGAACCCACCGTCTGGTAAATGGGGCGTTTCCCATCCTTCAGTTCATTACCCGGACCAATCCAGTTTTCATAGAACACACCACCTCCGTATTCCCCGTTCTGTGCAGTATTGACCAAGGAACGGAAGTTCACCGTCCCGTCGTTCAACCAGCCGCCGTCCGCATTGCAAGCGGCATTATTCACCTTGAACGTCATGTCAAAAGCGATGCCGTTCAGCGGTTCCGCATCTATCACGTACCTCTGGCGTGCGGACTCTAAATTCTCGCACGCTTTCTGCACAGCCGACACATCTACGGCTTTCTCAGCCTCCGTTGCGGCAGACACAATATTGTTCTTGAAAATCGTAAGCGAAGAACTCAATTTAGGGACAGAATTCCCGGCAATCTCCTCTGCCACCATCTTCCGGTTCCGATATACTTCATAAGCCACCATGACACTGCGGGCATTCTCTATTTCCTTCATCAAGCCAGACAACGCCCGCCCCAGAGAATCCACTGTAATGGAAGACACGTCTACCACCACAGCCTCATCCAGTAACGTTTCTACAGCTTGCGGCAAAAGTTCGCGGTCGAGTGAGCGAGCCACAGCCACCTGTGCCTCCCACGTCTGTCGCAAGTCATCATCTCCTACGCCCAGATACTCCAATACGAAATCATTCATCACACACCACATTCCGGCATTATCGCATACTGCGCCCACAGTCAACTGCCCATCTCCCACAAAAACATCTGTGTAAATACGCGAAACGGTTGCACCGGCATTCAAGTCCTCTGCATTCTGCCCCAGATGCAACGCCGTATTCGCCCCATCGGCCCGCGTCTTATCCACACAATACACCGAAACCGGTAAACCACCGGTAGTCTTCACATACAACCGGAAGTGCTTATTGGATGTGCCCAAATCGCTTCGCGCCTGCATACTCACCCGGTAGTTTCCTAACGGGAGCCCTGTCAACAATTGATGACAATCAAAAGTAGTATGCCAGAACTCCATCACTCCCTGACTGAACTTAGGATAGTTCGCATCCGATACCGTAAGCGTCCACCCCGTCGTATTTCCAATGTCAAAACCAGCATTTTGTATCCGCACCGTCAAATCGACCGGATGTGCAACAGACGCATTATCCAAACGGTATTGCTCCATCGCATCCAGCAAGGTATGATAAGCCGCCATACGTTCACGTGCCTCACCGGACACCAATAATACACGCGCCTCATCGGCCGCCTTTTTCAGAGCACCGCCCTTGTCTTCACCATACGTCAACGTATCTGAAGCCGCCACCGCTTCTTCAAGCAACATGTACGGACTTTGATACTCCAAAGCCACGTCGGCAAACGACACCCACTGACATGCATTATTCAAACCGGACTCCACTCCCACCGTCAAATCTTGGTCGAGTACATCCGTCGCCACTTCCGTCTCACGCAAAACCTTAACCGACGTCACCGGAGACCTGTCGTCATTGGCAAACAATTCTATTACCCCTCCGTCGGCTCCTTTCTGTGCAACCGCCTTGAAGATATAGCGCCCAACAGGTAACCCGGATGCAGACGCATAAATCAAACGCTGTCCGGCCAAGAAATTGCCCGTACAATAACGTTCTATCATGTTCTCTCCCGTAGCATCCCCACGCTGCGCATCCGACCCGTCTATGGCAAACACACGATAATTACCACCTTCAACATCGGTCATCCAATGCGTACGGTTATCAAACATCACGTCGGTTCCCGAAGGCAACAGACGCCCTCCGTCCGGCAAAACCGAACTGACATCCATAGCTTTGCCCGCATGGGGTAAATAGGCCTTCCAAGCCTTATCCAAATTCTCATAAGCCCTGAAAACCTCATCGGCCGAACCCGCTGCGGCAAAAAGCTCCAATGCTTCTTTCAACGAGGCATCGTCCACTCCCTCCGTCTCCACAAACTTCTTATACCTCTCGTACGCATCCTTGTAGTCCTCATAATGTACCTGTAACAGGTGTATCTCTCCCAACACGCGTTGATAACGCACGGCCGTCTATCCCATCCGAAGCCGATTCTTTCAATCCGACCAACTGCTGCCAAAGCTCAGATGTCACCTCATCCTCCCGAATGGCATCCGCCTCTTTTCGCATGGCATACAAATCAACTGACAAATCCGTCTCCCCAAGGTAAAGCAAACTAAAGTTATCCATGGCAAACCAATTCATACCATTCGCCGAATAAGCATAATTCTGATCGGTCATATTCTTGGCTCCGAAAGTCACCTTGCCCTCTTCGCCGACATAGAACTCTACCGTAAAACGTCCGGCCTCCCCATCCAGTGAAGCCACCGGCGTATTTACCCCGTCGGCATACAAATACACGTCTTTTACATAATTACGGGCAGCCTCTCCGCTCTTGCCTTGTTGCGTGGCAATGACAGATGCCCCCAATTCATATTTACCCGGCTTCAAACCTTCAAGGGTCTGAAATATGTTAAAACGTTCCTGTCCCCAACAAGTCCGACCATCCTCCGAAGCCGTACGTTTACGTTCGATATAAGGCTGGCTTAACCCCGAAACTGACGACACACCCTTTTGAAAACCTTCCACGTCCGTCATCCACAGTTCAGATTTCTCACAATCAGGGTCCGGCAAAGAATGAGTCAACTCATTCTCATTGGGAATAATATGGAAGGATTTCTCTATCACGACTCCCGACTGGTTGGTCAAACGGAATATCAACTCATGTTCCTGGTCGTCCTCTAAAGTATATGTATAGGAACCTCCCGTGGCCAACTGCCTGCCGTTCTCATCATACCATATTTCACTTTCTATGTAGTTCCAGTTCGCATAAGAAGTGCTCACGGTCAGCGAACGCCCTTTTCCCATCAAGACTTCACTGCCTTCCACCACCTGACCGTTATATACGGCCGTTGAGGACAACGTTCCTTTAATCCCCTCACCGCGTACGGACACGGAAAACATTTGTGTACTCTCTATTCCATGGGTATTCGTGTACGTAAGACGATATATTCCGGAATGTTCAGCCGTGACCTGCCGTTGCTGTCCGGCCGCCCCGTCATCCCATGTCCATTTTCCCGTATTGCTCTCCCCCTCGGGTAAGGTAGCCGACAAGGTCAATACAGCCCCCGGTTCCACATCTCGGATTTCCGCATATTTTCGGGTTTCCGTCTTTCCGGCTATCACAGGAAAAAGAATTGTAGGCGTTTGTTCCGCAGTAACCGGCCGGTCACTGTACATCAAGTCGCCAAATCCCGTATGGTCATACCCTCCGCTATTGTTCCCATACGAACCGCCGCCACGCTCCATTCCGATAATCCCTTTCATCGTCCGGCAAAAGTTCATCGGGATTCCCATCCGGTTCTCGTAATGATTGATAAACAACTGCCAAATAGGGCGCCATTGCCCGCGTCCGGTAGCATTCAATCCCCCCATCCACCAATTCTGTTTATAAGGCAGGTCGTCCGTGCCACTATTGTATGCTGCCACATATTCCGCCGCACCGGCTACCATCGCCGCACCGGCCTGGCCTGGTATCAGCGTATTCGTCAAATTGCAAAAAGCATTGTCTCCCTGATTGTAAGCCGACTCAAAAGCGTACGACAACAAGCCCAACGCCGCCATGGCATGCCCTTGATCGCGCCCGCTCTCTTGCATTTGGTTCAAATAACCTAACGGTCCACGCTCGTCTTTATGGAACCAAGGTATCAGTCCCCAACCATAGCCGCACAAACCCTGTCCGAACGCATCGGGATGAAGGGCCGTCACGCAAAGCGACTCATTACCCGGTCCTTCTTTCAACCAATACATACCGTAATTATATATGTCCGGTAAGTCGCATAATACCCCCAAAGAAACACAGAAAAGCGCATTTCCCAATCCCCAGTTACTATGATAATGATACCAGTTTTGTTCGCGCTCTACCGTATCATGCCGACGTTCCAAAAAATCTTGTGCCGTAGTAAACCATACATCTATCATGTATTGCTTAAACAATTCAAAATCTTCTTCCGGCCATTTCTTATAATCGCGCATGATTTCGGCAGCATTGATAAACTGGTAACCGATAAATCCGGGAATCAACGAAACATTCGTATTGCCGGCAAGTCCTTTGTTATAGATGCGGTAAGCATTCAATACGTCTATGGCCACGTCGCCATAGCCCTCATCTCCCGTAATCTTCCATAACAATGCACATTGATAAGCCCGAGCCGCATTACGGTAAGCATTCATATAATTCTCCTGACCGGATATTCCACGTGAAATATCCTCGTTCCCGCCCCAGTTATGCCCGTGATCCCCATTTACGGGAGGAGCCGTACGCAAGGCTTCCAAAGCCTCCAAAGCATGCTCATCTCCTGCGGCCAAGCGGGCACGCACGGCCTCAAAGTCCTCCTCCGAGTGTAGCAGGCCAGGGTGGCAGAAAGCTGCCTCTTGGGCATATAACGTGCCTGCCACAAGAGCTACACTAAATAAACACAATAATAATCTTCGTTTCATGACAATAAAACTTTTCTATCCATATATTAAAAAAAAGAATGCCGCCCTTTCCCCAAAAAGGATACGGCATCCCCTCTATTTCATAAAGGACTTACCAAATATCCCATCCTCCGTTTTTATTCGAATACGCCTCGATGATATCATGATCAGAAGCGTTACCGCCATAACTGATATTCACATCACCACCTGCATTCACACTGCAAGCCATCATATCCGAGACTTCCATCTTTACCATCTCCATACGGGGAGACTCATACATTTTCTTTTCCATTGTTTATTGTTTTTATAAGTTTATACCTTTTATTTGATTACTTTCTTTCCGCCTACGATGTAGATGCCGCGCTCCAAGCCACTGAGAGCTTCAGCCTTCTTCACACCGGCCTTCACCTTCACACCACTCTGAGTAAACACATCAACCATCTTTCCACCATCTTCCGCCGTATTGTCCAACACTTCACCGACACTAGTCACCGATCCGTCTATATCGATGAGCAAGCGGTTGACACCGGCAACCGGAGATTCCGAATCCACATTGATATAGGCGCGGAAGCCTTTCAGGCTTACCTTATCTGCTTGGTCGGCCAGATAGAACATATCATCCTTGATAAAGTATGCTCCTTGCGGTACTGTGGTGGCATCGTAGTTTCCGGTCATCGAAACCAAATTCATCGGAAAAGCTTCCGGCTGTTTTGCACTGACCATCCACCATCAGCTTTGATTTCCGTCACGACTTCTTCCGGCTTCACCAAGTAAGGCACACCGGCTTCCACGGCATCCACTTTGTCGAAATCCAACGTAATGCCCTCTCCCGAGGCTTGCATTCCACTCAACTGCCTTACCTCGCCCAGTTTATTGGCCTCAACCTGTTCGGCTGTCAGGGCAAAAGGCACACAGAAAGTATTCCACTTCCCGGCCACCAACTTGCGCTGAAGGGTCACATCAGCATACATGTCAGCTTTCACGTCATAAGCCCTAGTCTCATCCAGAGCCAAAGCCTCGGCCTTGGGAGCCACTTTATAGAGTTTCATGTCGTTACAGCCTATCCAGTTGGCCAGATTGCCCTCTTCCGTCTTCACGCCCAAACGCACTTCCCCTTCCGTACTCTGACAGAAAGAGACCTCACGATAAGCCAATGTTGTAGACTTCACCTCATCTCCTCGTTTCTCCCCAGCATATAAAGCCGCCTTGGCTTCACCCGTACCCGGCACATTATTCACCGGCCCCGCAAAGGTAGCCAGACGCATGGTATAAAATCCTGAAGACAAGTTTACCGTTTGATATATAGCCCATAAGCCATCCGGTAATACGCCATCGGCATAACACTCAAAGAAAGCATCACTACTCGTTTCACCGGTTTGAGCTATATTATGCTGTGCACGAATCCCCCAACCTGCTACATGCGCATCATCACCACTCCATCCTTCTACTGCGCTCCAACTATTGAAACCTGAAACATCCGGATTCTTCAACATAAACGTCATATCGAACTGCTGTTCCCCCATAGGGGTAGCCGATTGCACAAAAGCCCGCCGGACATTCTCCAAAGCATCATAAGCCGTCCTTAGTTCCTCCTCCGTGTCACATGACGCTTTCTCTGCGTCCGCAATAGCGGATGCAAATGCACTCTTGATTTCATCCGAAGCCTCTGAATTCTGTTTATACTCCTTACAAGTCTCAATCAATGCAGCAATAGGACAGTCCGTCATATAACAATGACATACCTCATAAACCAGCTTCAAAGCCAGATATGCTTCTGCCCAACCGTCCACAGTCTGTTCCGGCTCTTTCGCCAAAGCCTCTGCCATACGTTTTTTAAACGTTTCTGGCAAACCGGACACATCCATAGCCTGAGCTTTTTCTTTCATATCATCGTACAACTCCTTCACTTCAATCATTCCGCTCCCGACTTTTTCCAACCGGAAATTATCAAAGAACAAATAGCAATTTTTATAAGGAGAAAAAAGATTCACTCCGATTTTTAATTTTCCATCAAGAACCAAAACATTGTTAATATAAGTACGCCCAATCTCTTTGTCCCCATCCCAAATTTTAGCAACCTCTTCGTACTTTGCATTTCCATTGTCTGTCCATCCCATGACCTCACGCAATCCAGCCTCTTTTCTTCCTGTTGCACCGTCGACATAGCAATTCACCCGGCCACCAATTCCGGCTTGTCCTTGAACGGAAACATTATACACCCCATTAGGCAATTCTACTTCTTGCCAAAAATCCACTACAGAACCATTAGCTTCCCAATATGGCATTCCCTTATCTATACGATTCGGTTCAGCATTTCTCTCCCATCCTTTCAACGCATCGTCAGTATCGTTGAAATCCGGATTTACCATTTTTGAAGTCAAATCTTCTATTTCGGATACCAAACCAGCTTTTTGGCTATTATAGATGTTTTCAACTTCTTCTGCCGTCAACGCCTTGTCATACAGCCCAAGCTTATCAGCCTTGCCCTCAAACGTTCCCGTAAACGTACCTTTTCCCACATAAAAATGGGTAAAATGGTTGGAAATGTCTCCAATATGCCCTGATATAAAGTAGAAGGGTCAGCACTCCATCCAGAAGGACCATATTCCACCTTCTTCCCATCCACATAGAACGTACAACCGTCCTTTGCAAACACCATCGTGATCATGGCAAACCTACCAGCGGGAATGGCATTGGACAAAGAACCACCAGGACCACCATTAAAGTCAATCCACGGACCACCTATCTTAGCCATGTTATACACCATATAAGTATTGGCCTGAAAGCCTAACATTCCACTCGTATTTTGATCCTCATAACCGTCTGTTCCCAATCCAAATCCCCAAATGGAATTGCCTGCGGTTCCGGTACGATACACCCACAAAGAAATTGTGGCGCCGTTGTCAAGTGCCTTACCTTTAAAAGGATTTGCGATTTGCACATACCCCATATTTTGAGTATCGGATGCCCTAAAGTCCAAACATTGTTCCGTTGCACTGGCCATTGAGAATTCCGGCTTTGTCCCGTTGCCAAAGCTTTTCAGTTCATAACTGTCTTCCGTTCCAGACTGAAAATCATAAAAGACCAAAGGTTCGGGTAGTTCAGTCCCTTCGTCCATAGGCATAGCCCAAGAATCCTCTACTCCATTGACACCCCGCACATCAACCCATGTTACCTGTGCGGTACCAGTCATGGCACTCATCAGTGCCGCCGTAAATAGTAATTTACTTTTCATTTTTTGTTTTTTAATGATTTACATTTAGGTTAATATCACATTTTTCATTTATATAGGATTACGAACAAGCCTCCCTAAAAGCACAAAGAACACATCCATTTATACTTTCTTCACACTATAGTTCAATACACCTCCGTATTCAAATCTATTAAAAGCAAAAAACCGTTCATAAAACACAATAAAACAAAGATTTATTTGGGAAAACGGACAAAAAGCCTTATTTTGCAGAAATTTTCAGTCTGTAGCCTATTGGGAAAATGGGCAGACTCACGAAAACAAGGAAGCGTATGGCATTAAAAAATATCTTTGCGTGCTGTTTTTGCTTGGTATGTGGAGTAACGACTGTTCCGGCTCAAAAGCAACTCACCGGAAAAGCCACTTATTATTCCGACAAGTTACATGGAAGAAAAATGAGCAACGGCGAGAGATACCACCGTGACAGTATGACTTGTGCACACAAGAAGTACCCTTTCGGTACCCTGCTGAAAGTACGCAACCCGCTAAATGGAAAAGAAGTGGTGGTGAGAGTAACCGACCGTGGCCCTTTCTCAAAACGTTATGTCATCGACCTGTCCAAGGCGGCGGCACGTGAGTTAGGATTCATCCGGAAAGGTTTTTGCCAAGTGGAAATCACGCGGATACATCCCAATCGTATCCCATTCAGACCGGAAGATGCCGAGGAAATTCCGGAGCTACACTTAGAATATCAGGATATAGTGACCTACCCTGTACCGATATGGCAACAGGATACGCTACAGGATAAGAAGCCGCAACCGACAAGAATCAAGAAACTTAAAATCGACAAGAAATAGAATTCAATTTGTAGACACAAAATGGAAAAGAAACTCAGAAGAGAGTCTGTTTGCGTACA
>ERZ780148.1360-NODE-1360-length-16746-cov-11.594692_pt1 | contig 16746 bp, 21 predicted proteins | sample MGYA00510984_ERZ780148 | MGnify/ENA primary metagenome ERZ780148 (study PRJEB29588, sample SAMEA2160902) | human gut metagenome | biome: human gut; feature: human-associated habitat; material: faeces | place: Denmark | collected 2008/2010 ...
ATTTATTAATATTTATTTATAATATTATTCCAGGACTTCCTTTTTCAGGTAATTTACTTGATTATAGTCAAAGTTTATATATAGATAAATTATTTAGTTATAATTCATTTTTTAGTAATGGTTTTGTCTTTGTAGTAGCAGTATTCTTTGTAATTTTAGGCTTATCATATGGAATTGGTGCTAAAACTATAAAGAATAATAAAGAATTTGTTGATGCTTTAGGTCATTCTTTAAATGGAATTGGTAAAATACTTGTTATGATATTTGCTGCATCAGCATTTATTAATATATTTAAACAATCTAACATAGGTAATGTTGTAGCTGGTGCTTTAACTAACCTTATGCAAAATAGTAACTTTGGAGGGTTACCTTTAGTATTATTGTTATTTATATTTGCAGGTGTTATTGCTTTATTTCAACCTACGGTATTATTTAGTTATAATATTGTGAGTGGAGTTATAATTAAACTTATGAATGCTGGTATTTCTCCGGAATTTACACAACTTGTGTTTAGATTAGGTAGTAGTGTTACTTTGGGTCTTACACCTGTATTTGTATATTTTGTTGTTTATTTAGCATATTTAGAAAATTATAACCAAAGTAATAAACCAATAACTATTAAAGAGGCTATAAAATATCAATTACCATATGCTGCGGTTACATGTGTAGTGTATCTATTATTTATAATTATATGGTATTTAGTTAAGTTTCCAATAGGTGTTGGAGCTGGCGTAGGATTGGGGGTATAAAATGAGTTTAAAAGCTGGAATCGTGGGTTTACCAAATGTTGGTAAATCAACTTTGTTTAATGCAATTACAAAACAAAATATACTTGCAGCGAATTATCCGTTTGCAACAATAGAACCAAATGTTGGTATTGTATTTGTACCAGATAAAAGAGTAGATTATTTAGCAAGTATGTATAAACCCAAAAGTGTTGTTCCAACAACTTTTGAGTTTACGGATATTGCTGGTTTAGTCGCTGGTGCTTCACGTGGTGAAGGTTTAGGTAATAAATTTTTATCCCATATTAGGGAATGTGATGCCATAGTGGAAGTAGTAAGATGTTTTAGTGATCCAAATGTTACTCATGTAACTGGTAAAGTTGATCCAATTAGTGATATTGAAGTAATAAATATTGAATTAGTACTTGCAGATTTAGAAGTAATAAATAATAGAATTGAAAAAATTGAAAAGAAAGCAATAACTACGAAAGATAAGGATTCTTTAGCAGAAGTAGAGGTCTTAAAAAAATGTAAGGTTGCTCTAGAAGCAAATACACCACTTCGAAGAATTAGTTTTGATAAAGATGAAAAGAAGCTACTAAAAAACTTTAGTTTCTTAACGATAAAACCAATTATATATGTTGCTAATGTAAATGAAGATGATGTTGCGGTTGGGGATAATGAATATTCTTTAATGGTTAAAAATTATGCAGAAGCTGAAGGTTCCGGAGTTATAGTTATGTGTTCTAAACTGGAAGCTGAATTGGCTGGACTTGAAGATGAAGAAAAAGAATTATTCTTACAAGAAGTTGGTATAAGAAATAGTGGCCTTGATAAATTAATATTTGCTACATATAATTTATTAGGACTAGCAACATTTTTTACTGCTGGTACGGATGAGGTAAGAGCTTGGACTTTTAAAGTTGGAATGAAAGCTCCGGAATGTGCGGGTATTATACATAGTGATTTTGAAAGAGGTTTTATAAGAGCAGAGGTAACTAGTTTTAGTGATTTAGAAAAATATGGTGATGAAAAACTAGTTAAAGAAGCTGGTAAACTTCGTGTTGAAGGTAAAGAATATGAAATGCAGGATGGAGATATTTGTTATTTTCGATTTAATGTATAACAAAGGAGGAATGTATAATGGAAGATAATAAGTTATTAAGTAAATCATTTTTGTGGATGTGTATTGGACTTTTAGTAACATTTGTTACTGGGTTTGGTGTATCTATGAATGAAAGAATGTTGGAAAATATTTTTGCAGGGAGTTCTTTTTGGATTCTAATTGTATTAGAATTAATATTGGTAATTGTTTTATCTGCAAGAGTTATGAAAATGAGTCCAACTGCTGCGAAGATATGTTTTATTTTATATGCTTTTGTTAGTGGTTTAACATTTTCAAGTATATTTGTTGTTTATGAATTAACAAGTGTATTGATGGTATTTTTAGTTAGTGCCGTAATATTTGGAGTAATGGCATATATTGGATACAAGACGAATGTAGACTTGTCTAAGGTTGGATTTTATTTGCTTATGGCTTTAATTGGGGTTATAGTGGTATCAGTAATTAATATTTTTCTTGGAAATGGAATGCTTGAAATAATTCTATGTATTATTTGTTTATTATTATTCTTAGGTATTACAGCATATGATGTTCAAAAGATTAAAGCTTTGGAATCAACTGGATTACCAGAAGATAATTTAGCTATTTATGGGGCATTAGAACTATACTTAGACTTTATTAATATATTCTTACAAATATTAGAATTATTTGCTAAAAATAAGGATTAGTTTATGGATACAAGTTTAAAAAGAATAATTGCTTTTGTAATTGATGTTGTTATAATATCTCTTGTGGTTAGTTTAATTAATTTATTACCAATTGATCCATATCAAGAAAAGTATAAAGATACTTATGAAAAATATAATGAAGTAGTTAAGAAAAGTTCTGAAGATGGAAGTCATGATTATAAAGATGAAATAATAGAACTTAATTATGAAGTTTATAAATACAGAACTTATAGTAGTATTATTTCTGCGACAGCTTTAATACTTTACTTTGGAGTTGTGCCAGTTGTAATGAATGGTCAAACAATAGGTAAAAAGATAATGAAATTAAGAGTTGTTAGTATTAATGATAAAAAACTTAATTTATGGAAGTATTTAACTAGAATAGTTATATTAAATAATATATGGTTAAGTTTAATAAATGTTGGAGCTGTATATATTGTAAGTGGAGTAAAATTTTATTATGTAACTTATGTCATAAGTATGCTTAGTTCATTAATATATATGTTAAACTTAATAATGGTTATGTTTAGAAAAGATAATCGAGGTTTACATGATATGGTGGTAGGTAGTAAAGTTATACAAGTAAATGAAGATGTTATAATAGAAAATGTAGAAGAAGTAAAAGAAAAAGAAACTATTAAAGAAAAAGCAAGTAAGAAAGAAAAAAAGAAATAATTCTGTAACTTAGGTTATAGAATTTTTTTCTTGACAAGGAAATTTGCTTATAGTATTATTTATTTAGTAGAAAGGATATCTAATGTATAAACTTTGAGAGAAAGGAGGCTATGTTGAAGTTTAACAATTTGAAAAAATTATCTTTTAATGAAATTGATAATTTACTTGATTATTTAACAGATGGTGAAGAAGTATTGGAAGAAGTAATTTTAAAAAGAAAAAGTATAACTGTTAAAACTAGTAAAAAAATATATTATATTGAATCTTTAAATAATTCTTGTGTTGGAACTGGTTATGGCATTTTATGGGATCAATGATTGTTTACTTTCATACTTAAGTGTGTTATTATTTAAGTATGAAAGTAAAATCTGTATGAACTACGAAAACAAAATTATAGAATTATTTGATGGGAAATATTTAAAAACAAGTGAAGTGGTTAGAGCTGGAATACCTAAAGTGTATTTAACTAAATTAGTTAAAAATGGTATAATTAAAAGAGTTAAAAATGGTCTATATATTAACTCTCAAACATTCCCAGATACTATGTATGAAAATTTGGCTAATAGTAAATACGGAATTTATTCTAGTTTATCTGCTTTATATTTATTGGATTTTAGTGATAGAATTCCAATGATTTATGATGTTACTGTTCCCACTGGATATAAGGGTTATTTGCAAAAAATTGAAAATGTAAAATTGTATTATGTTTCAAAAAAAATTTATAACCTTGGCTTAGTTGAAGTTGATGATATGTTTAATAATAAAATAAGATGTTATGATTTAGAAAGAACAATTTGTGATATTGTAAAATATTATGATAGGCTTGATAAGGAAATATGTAATAAAGCATTAATAGATTATTTTTCAGGAAATCATAATGAAAAAAATTTGTTTTTGTATGCTAAAAAGATGGGTATTTATGAAAAATTAATTAAGAAAGTTGAAGTGTTGCGATGAATAAAGATAGTTTAAAAGCAAAAGCGAGAAATATGGCTCAAAAATATAACCTTTGAAGATACAATAGATGCTATTAATAAAATAAATGATTTATTGTTGGAAAGTGAATGAAATTGTGTACATTTTTCTTGTATTTTGAACATATATTTGTTATAATACTTGCGAGTAAAAGAAATTACTCCTTGCTTCTAAGGAAGCCGAGAAGACCGTAAGGAGGTGAATATTGATGACTAAGTATGAAATTATGTTTATAGTTAAATCAACATTAGATGAAGAAACTATTAAGAAAACTAGTGAAGATTTACAAAAACTTATAAACAAGAAACCATCTAAAGTTATCGAATTCAAGGAAATGGGTAGAAAAAAATTAGCTTATCCAATTAAAAAAGAAGTTAGTGGATACTACTATGTTATGACTGTTGAAGTAACTAATGAAACCCTTCAAGAATTTGATAGAAAAGTTTCTATTAATGAAAATGTTTTAAGACATTTAATTATCAAAGTTGAAGGAGAATAAGAATGAACAAAGTAATATTAACAGGAAGATTAACTAGAGATCCTGAATCAAGAATGACTCAAAGTAATATGGAAATATCAAGATTTTCACTTGCTTGTCAAAGTGATTTTGTAAGCCGTGATGGTGAAAGAGATACTGAATTTATTAATTGTGTTGCTTTTAATAGAAGTGCTCAAACTATTAATAGATATTGTCGTAAAGGACAAATGATTCTAGTTCAAGGAAGAATTAGAAATAGCAGTTATGATGCTCAAGATGGTACTAAAAGATATACAACTGATGTTGTAGTAGATAATTTTGAATTCTTAGGAAGTAAAAATGAAAATGGCGGTGCTAGTTATAGTGCTCCAGCTAGCAACAACAGTGTAGCTTATAGTCCTGAGGCTCCAGCATCTAATATTGAAACAACTGATATTAGTGAAGATCCTTATAAAGACTTTGGGGATGAACTTACTTTAAGTAGTGATGATTTACCATTTTAAGTAAAGGAGGATAAGTAAAGTGGCAGAATTTTATCGTAAGAAAAAGAAAATTTGTCAAATGTGTGCTGGAAAAAGCGTAGATTATAAAGATGTTATGATTATCAATAAATATATAAATGATAAAGGCAAGATTTTACCAAGAAGAATGACTGGTGCTTGTGCTAAACATCAAAGACATATTGCTCAACAAGTTAAATATGCAAGATTTATGGCTTTAATACCATTTGTTAAATAATTAAACTCACCAATTGGTGGGTTTTTCTATACTTAAAAATCTTAATGTGGTAAAATGTTGTTGGGTGAAGCTTATGCAAAAAGATAAAAAATTAGTAATAGCATTTTTAATAATAGTTTTTGGTATTTGTTTATGTATTCCATGTAAGTTTATACTTGTTAAAATGGGAATTAGAAGTATGAATATGGATAATTTTTCAGAGTATAAAGAAAAAGATGTTAATAATGTTATTGATAAAATAAATAATATTGTTGGTAAAATAGAAAATAGTGTGGAAAACAAAGTGACAAATTACTTTCCATTTTATAATGAAATAAATAGTTTGTATAATAGAGTGGATTTTGCAAGTAATAAGATATTGTTTAAGGATGTACCCATTAAGAAAAATAGTGATGGTGAGTATATATTTTATGATAAAGTAAATGAGTTTTATTATTTAACAAATAAATATACAAGTAAAGAATTAGATGAAAGATTAGATAGTCAAGTAAAGTTTTTTAATGAATTAAGTAAGAAGAAAATAGATGTAAATATTTATATACCTACGAGATATGAATTTACTACATTAAAAAAAGATAATTTAAGTAATTATGTAAGTGAATTTGTAAGTAAGTTAGATAGTCATATTAATGTAAGAGTAATGGATGTAAAAAGTATAGATGAGTATAAAGAATACTTTTATAAAACTGATCATCATTGGACAATTTATGGAGCTTTAGATGGATATAAAGATATTTGCGATATGCTTGGAATTGATGAAATAAATAATTTAAATATTGTGAAACATAAGAATAGATTGTATTATGGTTCTTTAGCCAAGACTGCTTTAAATGATAATATAAATGATTATATTAGTGATGTTGATATAAAATTAGATTATGATGTTTATGTAAATGGTAAAAGTGCAGACAGTTTATTTAAGCCTAGAGAAATTAGACTTGATAGAAGTTATAAATATTATGATTATTATGTTCAATATTTTAATGGGCAATATGGAAATGTAGTTTATGATTATCATAATAATGATAAAGAAAATTTACTTATTATCGGAGATTCTTATTCATGGCAAATAGATTATTTAATTGCTAATTCTTTTAATAAAACACATGTTATTAACTTAAGATATGATGAATATAAAAATAAAGATTTTAATTTAAGCAAGTATGTTAGTGATAATAATATTTCTAAAGTATTATTCTTGTATGAAGGTGGTTCCACCATATTTGACCAATATGATTATGATTTTGAAGGGAGAGTAAAATAATGGTATTTTCAAGTTTGATTTTCTTATTTTGTTTCTTGCCAATATTCTTAATCTGCTACTTTGTACCTAAAAAAAGAAAAACAAGAAATATTGTTTTACTTATATTTTCATTAATGTTTTATGGTTATGGAGAGCCCATTTATGTTCTTTTAATGATTTTATCTATTTTAGTTAATTATTATATTGCTTTAATAATGGATAAAAGTAATAATAAAAAGAAATGGTTAATAATTGATTTGATATTTAATCTTGGATTACTTTTTATATTTAAATATACTAATTTTTTCTTAGATAATATAAATAATTTGTTTAATTTAAATATTAAATTTTTAACTATAAGTTTACCAATTGGTATTAGTTTTTATACATTTCAAATTCTTACTTATGTTATTGATGTTTATAAAGGTAAGGTTGGTGTTCAAAAAAGTGTTATTAACCTAGGTTGTTATATTAGTGCTTTTCCTCAGCTTATTGCAGGACCTATAGTTAGATATGAAACTGTTAATGAAGAACTAGATGAACGATGTGAAAATATAGAAAACTTTGCAACTGGCATTAGAAGATTTATTATTGGGTTATTTAAAAAAGTTGTAATTGCTAATGAAATGGCTTATGTTGCTGATACTTTATTTGGTTCTGATATTGCACAGTTAGGTGTTATTGGTATGGTTGTTGGTGGCATAGCTTTTACATTCCAAATTTATTTTGATTTTAGTGGATATAGCGATATGGCAATTGGTTTAGGTAAGATGCTTGGATTTAATTATTTAGAAAACTTTAATTATCCATATATTGCGCGAACTATAACTGATTTTTGGAGAAGATGGCATATATCTTTATCAACATTCTTTAGAGATTATGTTTATATTCCTTTAGGAGGAAATAGATGTAAAAGAGCTCGGCATATATTTAACTTGTTTATAGTTTGGACTTTAACTGGTTTGTGGCATGGGGCTAGTTGGAACTTTGTTTTATGGGGACTTTTCTATTTTGTTTTATTAGTATTAGAAAAGTTTGTATTTAAAAATATTGATAAACTACCAAAAATCATTGGGCATATTTACACATTTAGTCTAGTTACTTTTGGCTTTATAATATTTTATTTTACAAATACAAGTGCTTTAATAGAAGCTATTAAAACATTGTTTGGTGTTCATGGACTTGGTAACTTAAGTGTATTTAGTCATTATCAAATAATTAGAGTAAGAACGATTCTGGTATTTATACTAGCAATATTTGCATGTACACCAATATTTAAAAATATGTTGGATAAGAAAAATAAAATGGGTGATATTATAATACTTGTGTTATTTATCCTTAGTATTGTAGGTATTTTAGCATCAAGCTATAATCCATTTATATATTTTAGATTTTAAATTTTAAAGTACAAATTTTGTACTTGGGAATTGTTCTTTGATTTAAAAAATGTTATAATATTATTTACTTAAAGGAGGTCTTTTAGATGAAAGTAATTTTATTAAGTGACGTAAAAGGAAAAGGTAAAAAAGATAGTGTAATTAATGTAAGTGATGGTTATGCTAATAATTATTTAATTAAAAATAATTTAGCTGTTCCTTATACAAAAAGAAGTAGTGAAATATTAAATGAAGAATTAGATGAAAGACAAAAAAATGAAGATGCTTTAGTGGAAAGTTTAAATGAAATAAAGAAAAAGTTAGATGGAAAAACTTTAACTTTTAAAGTTAAAACTGGAGCAGATGATAAAGTGTTTGGCACGATATCAAATAAACAAATATCTGAAAAATTAAAAGATATGGGATATAAAATAGATAAAAAATGTATTAAAAGTGATGTAGCAATAAGTAGTTTAGGTGTTACTAAAGTAAGTGTTGAATTACATAAAAAAGTTAAGTTTGACTTAAATGTTGAATTAGTTAAATAGGAGGGTTTATGGCAAGAAGTATGCCTCAGAATAAAGAAGCTGAGATGAGTGTCTTAGGTGTTGCTTTTTTAAATAATAATGAAGTAAGTAAGATAGTTGAAGAAGTAACAAGTGATATGTTCTTTGATGAGAGAAATAGATATATTTTTAATGCAATTAAAAGTCTGCATGAAAGTAAGACACCAATTGATGTAACAACCCTTAGAAATGAACTTGATAAAGATAAGAAATTTAATGCTGTGGGACTTGATTATATTACTGATGTAATAGATAGTGTAGTAACAAGTGCTAATTTAGATTTTTATATTAAGATAATTAAGGATTATGCTATAAGAAGAAATTTAATAGAAACAGCAAGTGATATAATTACCACTACATATGATGAAGAAGATGTAAATAGTTTACTTGATAATGCTGAAAAAAACATATTAAATGTTGTTAGAGCAAGAAGTGTTGGAGATTTTGTACCCATTAGTGAAATTTTAAGAAGAGCCCAAGCAAAATTGGAAGAACTTGCTAAAAATAAGAGAAGTATTACAGGTATTGAAACTGGGTTTCCTGATTTTGACAAAATAACAACTGGTTTACAAGGTGGAGAAATGATTATCTTAGCTGCTCGTCCTGGGATGGGAAAAACAGCTCTTGCTTTAAATATGGCTGCTTATGCTGCGACACATACTAAAAAAGCTGTTGCTATATTTAACTTAGAAATGTCAGCAGAAATGCTTATTAATCGTATGATTTCTTCAATTGGACAAATTGATGCTTATAAATTGCAAACTGGTAATATGCAAGAAAAGGATTGGAAAAGGTATAATGAAGCATTATCACAACTTGCTGATACTAATATTTATATTGAAGATAATGCAGGTGTTACTGCTCAAGAAATTAGGGCTAAATGTAGAAGACTTGCTAATAGTGAAGATGGTTTAGGTTTAGTAGTAATTGACTACTTACAATTAGTTAGTTCCGGTTCAAGAAGAGTTGAATCTCGTCAAGTGGAAGTATCAGAAATTTCTCGTTCTCTTAAAACCATGGCTTTAGAGTTAGGCGTTCCTGTTATTGCCTTATCACAGTTATCAAGAAGTGCTGAAAAAAGAGAAAGTAATCAACCGATGCTTGCAGATTTACGTGAATCTGGATCTTTGGAACAAGATGCCGACATGGTTTTATTTATAAATCGTAAGGATTATTACGAAAAGGCTAAAGATTTTAATCAAAAAATAGTGCCAGCAGAATTAATTATTGCTAAGCATAGAAAAGGAGGACTTGGAACAGTTAACCTATTATTTGAACTTAATATGAGTAGTTTTAAGAGTCAATTAAAGGCCACTGGAGATGAAAATGAATAATAAAAGTAAAGTTATAACTGCTATATTATCAATATTAATTATTGTTTTATATTTTATAAATGAAAAGAATGATTATAAGTTTGATGAAGCAAGTAAAGCTTATCAAATTTATTTGGATGGTAAAGAAATTGGTTTAATTAAAGATGAAAATGAATTATATAGTTTAATTAATAGAGAACAACAGAATATAAAAGATCAATATGGTGTTGATTATGTTTATCCTCCGGATGGGCTTGATATAGTAGAAACAAAGACATTTGATGAAAACTATATGGGGGTAGAGGAAATATATCAAAGAATTGAAAATGCAGATGATTTTACTATAAAAGGTTATATTATTACAATTAAAGGTGAAGATAAAGAAAAACAAAATATTGTTATAAATGTTTTAGATAAAAAAGTGTTTGAAGATTCTTTAAAAAAATATGTTTTATCTTTCGTTACAGAAGATGAATTAAATAATTATAATAATGGAAATAGAAGTATAAATGAAATAGGTTCTATAATTGAAAATATGTATTTTAATGAAACAATAACTATAAAAGAAGGTTATGTTAGTGTTAAAAATAAAATTTATACTGATTCTGAATCGTTAAGCCAATATTTATTATTTGGCCCTGATGCAAAGATGGATACATATACTGTTAAATCTGGTGATAGTATTGCTAGTATTAGTGAAGATAATAAAATGAACCCTCAAGAATTTTTAATTGCCAATCCTAAATATAAAAGTGAAGATGCAATGCTTGCGGTAGGAAGTTTAGTAAATATCACTATTATTAATCCAATTATAACTTTAACATATAGTGTATATGAAATAAATGAAAATATTACACCATATACCACAGAAAATCCAGTTGTGGATAATACAAAAGAACCTAGTTATAAAGAATTAACTAGAGTTGGTGTTAACGGTATAACATTAATCCATAGTACATATGAAGTAATTAATGGGGAACGGTCAACTGGTGTTGAAATTAAAGATCGTAAAGTAATTAGAGAAATGGTTCAAGAACAATATACGATTGGTAGAAGAGCAGGTGGTTATTATTATCCCACTAGTGGATGGGGTTATCCAACGGAATACCCATTTGTTATTACAAGTCCTTTCCAATGGCGATGGGGAAAACATCACGATGGTATTGATATTTCTGGTACTGGTTATAGATCAAGGATATTTGCTGTTGCTCCAGGAACTGTCGTTGAAGTTGGATATAGAAGTACTGATGGTAACTATGTAATAATTGAACATGAAAATAATATTTATACACAATATGCTCATATGTATCAGGCTTTAGTTGTAGAAGGTCAAACTGTTAAAAAAGGAGATCAAATTGGAGAAATGGGAAATACAGGATTTGTACTTCCTGCACCAAGTAAATATAATCCAACTGCTGGTACCCACCTTCATTTTGGGGTATCAATTGGCTGGCCATTCCATGGAGCGTATTCATTCCAAAATCCAACGAGGTATATAAGGTTCTAATGAAAGTAGTAGTGTTATCAAGCGGCTCTAAAGGAAATGTAACTTATTTAGAAATAAATAATAAAAAGTTTTTGTTAGATGCTGGGAGAAATTATAAATATATAAATGAAAATTTAAAAGATATTGGTGTTGATGTAAAAGATATAGATTATGTTGTTATTACTCATAATCATAAAGATCACGTATCAGCATTAAAAACTTTACTTGCTAAAACTGGTGCGGCTTTAATAGTAAGTGAAAAAATGTTTTATTCAATTGAAGATGTAAAAGATTATAAACATATAATTGTGCTTGAAGATGAAATAAACTTAGATGGTATTCATATAACATCATTTAAGTCTAGCCATGATGCACCAGATTCTAGAAATTATGTATTTGAATGTGATGGTAAAAAATTAGCGTACGTTACTGATACAGGTTATGTTAATGCTAAAAACTTTAAGTATTTGAAAAATTTAGATATATATTTGTTTGAAAGTAATCATGATATAGAATTATTAATGAATGGCCCATATCCTGAATGGTTAAAAAGAAGAGTTTATTCTGATGAAGGACACTTATCTAATAAAACAGCATCATTTTATCTCACTAAATTAGTGGGAGATAAAACTAAGAAAATAGTTTTAATCCATTTAAGTGAAACAAATAATTTAGAAAGTATTGCTATGGAAACAATTAATAATACATTTTTAGATTATGGGATTGATTTTCATGATATAATTTGTGCAAAACAAGATGAAAAAACGGAAGTAATTGAAATATGATAAAAATATTATGTGTAGGAAAGATTAAAGAAAGTTATTTGGATGATCTTATAAAAGATTATAAAAAAAGAATAGGAAAATATATAAAAATTGAAATAATAGAATTGAAAGATGATATAAATTATGATAAAGAAATAAATAATTTAATAAAGAATATAAAAAAAAGTGATTATAATATTGGACTTGATTTAAGTGGAAAAATGATTACAAGTGTAGAATTTGCTGAAAAAATAGATAAGGTCTTACCTAGAAATAGTAATATTACATTTATTATTGGAGGTTCTTTAGGGCTTAATGATGAGGTTAGAAGTCTTTGTGATGAATTAATTAGTTTTTCAAAAATGACTTTTCCTCATGGTTTGTTTAGAGGTATTTTACTTGAACAAATTTATAGGGCTTGTAAGATTAATAATCATGAGATGTATCATAAGTGAGGTATTATGGAAATAGAAAGAGTTAAAAATATGAAAGTAGCTTTAACACATGCAGGAAAGTTTCATGCAGATGATGTTTTTGGAGCTGCTTTTTTAAAGATTATAAATCCAGATATAGAAATTATAAGGAGTAATATTGTTTTAGATGACTTTGAAGGTTTAGTTTTTGATATAGGAATGGGTAGATTTGATCATCATATGGCTGATAATGAAGTTCGTAAAAATGATATTCCTTATGCTGCATTTGGTAAGTTATGGAGAGAATTTGCTCCATCTTTATATGGAAAGTATGTTTATGAAAGTATTGATAGAAAACTAATTCAGGATTTAGATTTAGCGGATAATACAGGAAGTTATAATGCTTTAGCGGTTGCTATTGATGTTTTTAATCCTGAGGATGTAAAAAATAGTGATAATGAATTTTTTGAAGCTGTGGAGTTTGCTAAAAAAATACTTATAAAAATGATAGATAAACAAAAAAGATGTGAAAAGGATTTAGTTAAAGTAAAAAAGTATTATGAAGAAGCAAAAGATAAAAGAATAATTGTTTTGGATGAACCTCTTTTTTATAAAGATTATTTACCATTTACAGAAGCTGTTTATGTTGTGTATCCATCAAATCGAGGTGGTTTTGCTGCCCAAGGGGTAACTAAAGATAGTTACACAAATGAATTAAAGAAAGAGTTTCCTTTAGAATGGGTTAATAATTTACCTAATTATTTAAGATTTTGTCATACATCAAGATTTTTAGTTGCGTCTGATACTTTTGAAGGTATTATGTATGCAGTTCGTGAGGCTTTAAAATGATTGGTAATGATTGGGATTTAAAACTAAAAATAATTTGGGAAAGTCCTGGGTTTAAAAACTTTTATAAAAAAATTATACATGAATATGATACTAAAGAGATTTATCCTCCGAAAGACTTTATTTTTAATGCTTTAAAATTAACGAGTTATGAAAAAACAAAGGTTGTTATTGTGGGACAAGATCCATATCATGGTAAAGGAGAAGCTCATGGGTTATCTTTTTCAGTTCAAAAAGGAATAAAAATACCTCCTTCTTTAAAGAATATTTATAAAGAATTATATGATGATTTGGGTGTATTGCCTAAGGATAATGGCGATTTAACTGGATGGGCTTTGCAAGGAGTTTTGTTGCTAAATTCTGTTTTAACTGTGGAAAAAGATAAAGCAGCTAGTCATAGAAATTTAGGTTGGGAATTGTTGACTGATTATATTATTAAAATACTTAATCTAAAAGAAGAAACAGTAGTTTTTATATTATGGGGAAATTTTGCTAAGGAAAAAGCTAAACTTATAACTAATCCTCATCATTATATTGTTATGAGCCCTCATCCTTCACCATTTTCTGCTTATTCAGGTTTTTTTGGAAGTAAACCATTTTCTAAAACTAACGAGTTTTTAGTTAAAAATGGACTTACACCAATTGATTGGTCAAAATAAGACTTGGAAAAACCAAGTCTTATTTCTTAGCTTATTTTAAGTATTAAATAAGCATTGGTAATTACATTGGGTAACAATTGTTATCATAGTTATATTGAAGTTTATTTTGTATATTATTCTATCCAGTAGGACCAGTTGGGCCAGTTGGACCAGTTGGACCTGTTGGACCTGTTTCACCTTGTAATCCTTGAGGTCCTGTTGGTCCTTGAGGAATTGTTAAGTTTAAAACATAATTAGGTGCTGTTCCAGTTATTGAAGCTGTAGCTTCTGTACCAGGTGCTCCTGTGGTAATGGTTCCAATTGCTAATGTTGGGGTTTCTCCGCTTGGCCCAGTTTCGCCTTGTAACCCTTGAGGTCCGGCAGGTCCCGTAGGTCCTTGTTCCCCTTGTATTCCTTGAGCTCCTTGAGGTCCGGCAGGTCCCGTAGGTCCCGTAGGTCCTTGTTCTCCTTGTATTCCTTGAGCTCCTTGTGGCCCTTGAATTCCTTGAGGTCCTTGAGGTCCGGTTGCTCCAGCTGGAATGTTAAATTCTAATATGGCATTAGATGGTGTTCCAGTATTAACTACACTTGCGTTTGTACCAGGAGCAGTTGTAGTTGTTACACCAACTGTTATGGTGGCTCCAGCAGGTCCTGTAGGTCCAGTTGGACCTGTTGGTCCGAAGCAAGTGTACGTTATATTTGGATTTTCTTTGTTAAAACAATCTATATATTGTTTTGCTCTTTTTATATTATTGTTCATTTTGAACTCCTTTCATTAATAACTTATGAATTTATGCTGGACATGCTCATGATACTTGTCCATGGTTTTAACAATTTGTTTTAATTTTTCATATCTTAAAGGTGATGGACCTCAAGGACCTCAAGGACCTATTGGACCAATCATGGAAGGTTCAACAGAAGGATTGTTGTTTGCAAGCTTTGCAGAAACAAATATTTCAGTTTTAATGAATATTCAAGAAACTCATATTATACCTACAGATTCTGAATTTTTTAAGATAAATGGTAGAAATGACATAATTGTTAGTGCTGGTATTTATGAAATTGCTTTTTCAGGTGCTATTGAAGAGATTGATAGTACAATTAAACTATCAGGTGGGGCTGTGCCTCAAATGCATTTTTCTCAAAATATTGTATTTGAATTTAAAAAAGATACAACCTTACAAGTTATGGCTGGTATTATTGGTGATGCTGCATCTTCACAAGTTAAAATTAATGATGTGAATTTATTATTTAAGAAAATATATGTGTAAATAAGTTTCTCTTAAAAACTTGAACAAAAAGGAAACATGATATGAACCTCATTTCTTGGACAAAAAAGGAATGAGGTTTTATTTTGCTTAATATAATAAACAAGAACAAGAATGGTATAAATAAAGTTCAAAATTTTTAAAATATAAATTTTTTTGCTCATTATATCAAAATTTTTTTGTTAAAAGTTTTGGCAGGCATATAACTACTGATATATTTCCTAAAAATGATTATACAATTAAAGGTAATTTTTTTTGTATAAAAAACTGTTATAGTTTAAAATCATCTATAACAGCATCTTGCATATTTTTACCATCAAAAAATGGTTTTATTTTATATCCGTGTATTTTTGCTACAATATTTGTTGGAATTCTTTTTATTAGTTTATTTAGTTCTCCGGTATTATTGTTAAAATAGGTTTTACATGAAGTTAATGTTTCATTAATTCTATCTATTTCTTTTAAATCTTTATTGAATTCTTTAGTGTTTAATTCTTCGTGGTCGTTTTTAACTTCTAATATTATGTTGTAGGCTTCAGTTAACTTTCTATCTAATTCATAGTTGGTTATTCTTTTATCTTTTAAATCAATGTATTCTTTTAAATAATCTTTTTTTGTTACAACTTTTTTTATAGCAATATTTAATTTAGCAATTATATCGTATTTTTGTCTTAAAGATTCATCAATTATTCCTTCAGCTTTATCTATTTTTAATTTATAATTAACTAGGTTATTATAAATAGTTGCGTATATTATAGCTAATATCCCTAATATGACAATTAATAGTAATATTATTTCAAATAAATTCATTTAGTATCACCATTATTATTTTATCAAATGAATTGCTTAAAGTAAATATGGTTTTAAAAAGTTTACAAGTGTATCATTAAGCGCATATGAGGTTATTTTCTTGAAAAAGTTGTGTGACAAAATTATAGAAAAACATTAACTTAGAAAAGAAATGGTGGATTTATGGTTAATATGTATAGTTATGAGATCAATTGGACTGGTGCTATTGAACCTCATGGTTGTAAATATAATACTAGTACAGATAATATTTCTTTAGAAACTAATATTGCTCAGAAGATACTACTTGTTAATAATGGTCCTACTAACAAAATTATTACTGTTATTCAAAATACTCTTACTATAGTGGAAAATAGTTTTTTTGAAAGTTCAAATATTAATGTTACATTGACTGTTGAAGTAAAACAAAATGCTAATGCTGTAGGTATTACTTCAATTGTTAAAACTGTAATCGCTAATAACAATACAGACTTTTATAGTACTACTATTAATTCGTTTGCCGTTGGCGATAAAATAGTATTAAGTATTAAGTATTAAGTCTTCTACTGTAGCAACAATAATACCTGTTAATGGAACTAATACTTATTTAAACATTGTAGGAATATCATAATATTAATTAAATAATAAAATGGATGCTTTTTATT
>ERZ780148.1361-NODE-1361-length-16745-cov-11.503954_pt1 | contig 16745 bp, 19 predicted proteins | sample MGYA00510984_ERZ780148 | MGnify/ENA primary metagenome ERZ780148 (study PRJEB29588, sample SAMEA2160902) | human gut metagenome | biome: human gut; feature: human-associated habitat; material: faeces | place: Denmark | collected 2008/2010 ...
AATGTTATAATTATTTAAGAATAAGGTGATGTCAAATGGAAAAAATAAATGGACGAAAATTATCTTTGATTTTTATATTTATATTAATACTTTTAGTTATAGCTTTATTAGTAGGTAAGTTTACATTTTCTTATTTGGGACCTACGATAAGTGACGATTTAGAAACTCAAGGAGAAGTTACAGCAAGTGGAGATACCTTGATATTTACTAAAGGAAAAACTATGAGTTTAAGTGCTTCAACTGATAATTTTGCTACTGGTGGTTCTAATTTAAGTACTACAACTAATCCAAAGGTTAAATTGATTGCATCAACAAAAACAAATGAAGCAAGTGCAACGTATTATGTGGGAGTTTTAATAAAAAATAATTCTTATGTTTATACCACAAGTGGTAATACTCCAGAATTAATACTAACTATAAAAGATGAAAAAGGCAATAATGTTACAGCTGGAGTAGATGGTTTAACTTATGTTACTTTAGGTGGTGTTTCTGGTTTTGATGTTACTGGTAAAAAGGGTTTATTTAATATTAAAACAGATTATCCAATATCTACGACATCATCAAGTGCTGGAACAACGCACACCTGGACATTTACTTTAACGTTTGTAAATTTAGGTACAGACCAATCAGAAAATGAGAATGCAAGTATGGATTTAGATATTTATTTACAAAAGACAAAAGTACCATCAACTTTGGCTGATGTGTGTACAAGTGGAGTTAATTTAGCGGATTGTATAGTAACTTTAAATGATAAAAGTACAAGTAGTGTTTCAAATATATATTATCATGATAGTACATTAGCTAACGGAGCAGGAGATAATTCATACAGATATGCTGGAGCAAGTGATAGCGTAAATAATTATATTTGCTTAGGTTCAGATACAACAACATGTCCAGATGCAAATTTATTTAGAATAATAGGAGTATTTGGAGACAAAACAAAAGTAATAAGAGCAAAATCAGTTGGTAATCAAAAATGGCATACATCAGAGTCAAATACATGGTCAAGTTCGAGTTTAAATGCATATTTAAATGGAACATATTTGACCAGTCTTGGAACAATAGCAGAAAAAATAGCAACAACAACGTGGAAAGTTGGAGGATGTTCATGGTCTAATATAGAAACTTCAGTACCTAAAATAGTATATAAAAATGAAGTAGGAAGTAGTGCATCAACAACAACAGTAGATAAAAAAATAGGATTAATGTATATATCAGATTATTATTATAGTGCAAGTCCAAGTGCATGGACACTAGTTGGATATAATAAAAGTGATGCAACAAAAGACTATAGCGCAGCAAAAACAATAAATTGGTTATATTTAGGTTCTAAAGAATGGACTATTTCGCGCGTTTCCGACGAAACGTTTAGTGCGTTCATTGTGGATGGCAGTGGCCATGTCTTCAGCTACAGTATGAATTTTAGCAACTTTGCGGTGCGCCCGTCCTTTAATCTCGACTCTACAGTAACCTATGTTTCAGGGTCAGGAAGTATGAGTGACCCTGTGAGAGTAAACTAATATACAAAATATATATATAGTATGATAAATAATCATCTTTATGATTACATCGAATGAATGGTTTATTTGATTTCAGTTATTGCTGAAAGCAAAATTGCGAAGAACCGGAATTTTTAAGTTATTTTAGTTTATCTAATTCTTGTTGCATTTTGTTTAGTGCATCTAGTAGGAAATCTACTTCGTTTCGTTGGTTTTGGTTACTTTTGTGGTTCTCGTTATCTGTGTATGGGGAACCACCTTTTTTTGCTTTCTTGGAGTTTGAATTTATATTATTGTTTTCAATTCGAGACTCAATTAATTGTTGTTGCGCTGCATGAGTTAGTATGTATTGTCCCACTAGAATTAACCAGTTACCTATGGAGTTTTGTTCATTAGCATTGTAGTCACCAACACAAGCATAACCAACTGCTACAGCAATGATTGAAAAAGTATGGGGATCTATTGAAGGAGGAAAATTAGTATTATGCATGTAATTTCCTCCTTTATTCATTAATAAATATATATGAAAATTTGCATTTTTAAATGAAATAATATATAATTAAATGGGTGAAGCAAATTATGCAAATTGAAAGTGTGAATGAACCAATTATTGCTGTTAGAAGAAGTCAATATCCAGAAGATAAAAAATCAGAGTTTTTACTGGTGGGTAGAAGTAATGTTGGTAAGAGTAGTTTTATAAATACTTTGATTGAAAGAAAAAATTTTGCAAGAACTAGTAGTAAACCTGGGAAAACTCAAACATTAAATTTTTATTTAGTGAATGATGCATTTTATTTAGTTGATGTACCTGGTTATGGTTATGCAAGTGTTAGTAAAGATACTCAAAAAAAATTTGGTTTAATGATTGAAGAATATTTAAAATCTAGAGAAAACTTAAAACATGTATTTATGTTAATAGATTATAGACATAAACCAACAGAAGATGATGTTTTAATGTATGAATTTTTGAAGTATTATAACTTAGATATTACTATCGTAGCTACGAAGTATGATAAAGTAAGTAAAAATAGTAGAATTAAACAAGATAAATTAATTAAAGATACATTGAAGTTTGATGATAATGAATTTATAACATTTAGTACAGTTACTAAAAAAGGTAGAAGTGAAGTATTAAGTATAATTGAGGAAAAGATATGAAGAATAAAAATGGGTTTACATTAGTGGAAATATTGGCTGTTATTGTAATATTAAGTATTGTAGCTACGATGGCTACTTTTAGTGTTATGAAAACAAGAGAAAATTCTATGAAAAAATTACTTAATACAAAAATTGATGAATTGGAAGCAAGCGCCATTCTTTATGGGCAAGAGAACCAAGGTTCTCTTGAAGGTACATGTACTGTAGATAATGAAGAATATAAGTTTTGTAAATTAGTAACTGTTAAAGATTTAATTGATAATGATTACTATACAACAAGTGAAGAAAATAGAAATAATAAGAAAGATTTAATAAATAATGTTACTAATAAAAGTATGTTATGTGATGAAATACAAATATATAAAAAGAATAATAGAGTATATGCTAAAGCAATAAATATTAAAAGTAATGATGAAAATAATGTATGTAATTTAGAATTATAGAAGGGAGGTAAATTATGCAAACAGTATGTTTAGTTGGTAAACCTAATGTAGGTAAAAGTAGTATATTTAATAGATTAATTAAAGAAAATAAATCTATTATAATGGATACTCCAGGTGTTACTAGAGATAGAATATATGGTAAAGTAGAGTATAATAATAAAAGATTTCATTTAATTGATACAGGTGGTATTTCTTTAGGAGATGATGATTTTCAAAAAGATATACTTGCACAAGCAACTTTAGCAATTGATGAAGCTGATTTAGTTTTGTTTGTAGTAGATGGTATAGAAGATATCGATGCAAGTGATAGAAAGGTTGCAGAAATACTACATAGATCAAGTAAACCAGTTATTGTCGTAGTAAATAAACTAGATAATGATAAAAGAAAAGATAATTTATATAATTTTTATGAATTAGGTTTTAGTGAGTTAGTTGCTGTTAGTGCATCTCATAATATTGGTATTAATGAATTACTTAATACTATTACTAAAGATTTACCAGAAGAAGATATAATAGATGATAATACAATTAAATTTTCTATTATTGGGAGACCTAATGTTGGTAAAAGTAGTTTAATTAATGCTTTATTAAATGAAGATAGGGCTATAGTTAGTGATATTGCAGGTACAACTAGAGATGCAATTGATACTAAATTTAAATATAATCATGAAGATATAACTGTTATTGATACGGCAGGTATGAGAAAAAAAGGTAAGATTTATGAATCTGTTGAAAAATATAGTTTAATTAGAAGTTTAAAAGCAATAGATAGAAGTGATGTTTGTGTGTTAGTAATTGATGCATCAACTGGTATTATTGAACATGATAAACATATAGCATCATATGCTTTAGATGCTGGCAAAGGAATTGTAATTTGTGTAAATAAATGGGATACAATAAATAATCCAGATAGTGATATAAAGCATTGGAAAGAAGAAATAAAAAGTGAATTTCAATTTATTCCATATGCTCATGTTGTATTTTTAAGTGCTAAAACTAAAAAGCGTGTAAGTACTTTGATGCCTGAAGTAATAAATGCTTACAATAATAATAGAAAAGAAGTTAAAACCAGTTTACTTAATAATATTATTATGGAAGCAGTTAGTTTACATGAACCACCTTCTTATAAAGGTAAAAGACTTAAGATATATTTTGTAAGTCAAACTGGTAATTGTCCTCCGAAATTTACTTTTTCAGTAAATAATAAAGGTTTAGTTCATTTTAGTTATGAAAGATATTTAGAAAATCAAATTAGAAATAATATAGATTTTGATGGGACACCAATTATTTTGCAATTTAAAAATAAGAGTGAATAAAGGCATAAGTAATCGGCATTTATTGGACTAGCTCATATGATATAGTAAAGATTGATAAACCTTTAAAGGGGGTGATATCTTGACTATATCATTATCAGTTATAATAATGCTTGTAGCATATGTTTTTGGAGCAATTACAAAAATATTTATTGAGAATATTCCTAATAAATTTATTCCTATTCAAAATGTTGTGATTGGCATTTTAAGTGGAGTAGTATGTTATTTTCTTCATATAGATGATAACTTGCTTAATTCAATTGTTGTATGTATTATGTCTACGATGAGTGCAGGCGGAATAGCAGACTTAATTGAAACAAGAAAGCTACAAGATAATGAAACTAAAGGATAGATAAAAATAGCACACATGTATTAAAACATATGTGCTTTTGTATTATTAAAAAATGTTTACTTGTTGTAATAATTATCCAAGTAAACATTAACACAAAGAAACGGTAACATTCAACATCTCAAAATCAAATGTTTCCTTTTTTAATATATGAAAATATATTTCATATATGTTAATATTACCATATTTTTTATCCATTGTAATAGGCCACATATTTGGTAAAATTAATTTGTGGAAACAATTTGATAGTTGAGTGTTACCGAACCTGACCAATTTTCTTACCTCTCTATTGGAATTTTAGATTTTATGAAAGGGGTGGTACTTATTGTGATTAAACACTTTAAGAATTTTTTGATGAAACTTTTACGTTCATTAAAAAAATGTTTATTTGTGATAGTGAATATCCAAATAAACATCCAAATAAATAAACGGTAACATTCAACATCCTAAAATCAAATGTTTCCTTTTTTAATATATGAAAATCTGTTTCATATATTCTTATGTTATCATATTTATTTTAAAATTTCAAGTATTTTAAACTCTAATTGCTATGCCTTTTTTCTTTAATATGTATTTTCTTAACCAATCAACTGGAAAAACACTTAAGGCTAAGGTTAAAACTAATAATAATTCATTGGTTTTAAGTCCATATGTTCTAAAAATATCGCCACCATGATAAATAATCCAAAGTTGAGCAATAAATATAAATGTGAAAACTGTGATGAATACCTTATTTTTACCTAAATTAGCAAAAGTATTAATTCTAACAGTTCGTGCATTAAATGCGTTGAATATTCCCATGAAAATAAACATTGCAAAGTAAGCAGTCATTAAATATTTATTGTTTTCTCCATCTCTAATTAATTCTTTAAATATTGGTAATTTTAAAAACAAAATACAAAGTAGGGCACAATAAATACCTGTCCAAATTATTTCACTATACATATATTTATTCATAATTGGTGTATCTTTTTTCTTGGGTGGTTCTTCCATATATTCTCGTAAAGGTGCTTCAAAAGAGAAAGCAACACCTGCGAATGTATCCATAATCATATTAAGCCATAACATTTGAACGATTGTAATCGGGGTTGTAACTCCGATAAAAGAACCAACTATTGATAAAACTAAGGCACACATATTAACTGTTAATTGATATATTATAAATTTTCTAATACTTTTAAATATTGTCCTTCCATAAAGAATAGCTTTACTTATTGATAAAATATTATTATCAAGAATTACAATATCTGCAGCTTCTTTAGCTACTTCTGTACCACTTCCCATAGCAAATCCTACATTTGCTTTTTTTAAAGCTGGGGCATCATTAACTCCATCTCCAGTCATACCCACCACTAAATCCATTGATTCTATTATATTTACCATTCTGCTTTTATCTTGAGGTAAAGCTCTTGCAATAACAGCAATTTTACTTAAATTTCTTTTAATTTCATCATCATTCATTTGGGCTAACATATTACTATCTAAAACCATATTATTATTTATATCAATAAGACCAACCTCACGAGCAATAGATGTTGCAGTATCTATTGCATCCCCCGTTATCATAATAGGTTTTATTCCAGCACTTTTAATTAATTTAATTCCTTCTTTTGCTTCATCTCTTAATTCATCTTTTATATTTACAAAGCCTAAAAAGGTTAAATTATCTTTATCTTTTCCATATGCAAATATAAGAACTCTACCAGAATTTTTTGTATACATATCTATTTTCTTTTCTATTAAACTTTTATTTATAAAACTTACTTCATTGCCAAATGAATTTAAATATTTTTTACATTTAGATAATAATACTTCTTTAGCCCCTTTATAATAAGTGATACCATTACTTAAGGTAACACTACTATATTTGTATTTACTATCGAATGGTTCTTTTTTAATAACTTTTTCATTTATTTTCTTATCATAATTTATAAATTCGAGTAGGGCACGATCGGTAGAATTACCTCCGATAATACTAGATTCACTTATTATACTTGCGTTATTATAATAAAATGAGTTATATATTACTTCATAATTCTTAACTTTTTTTAATTCATTTACATCTTTAAATACTTTGTTATCCGGAGTAACAAATTCAGTTACTTTTAAAACTCCTTTTGTAAGGGTACCAGTTTTATCTGTAAGAAGGACGTTTAGGCTACCTGCAGTTTCTATACCTACGAGTTTTCTAACTAAAACATTATCTTTTAACATCTTTTTCATATTACTTGATAATACTAAAGTAATCATCATTGGTAAGCCTTCGGGAACTGCCACAACTATAATTGTAACTGATAGAGTTAGAGCATATAATAAATGATTAAACATAACTGTAGGATTACTAATTGTTGCAATCATTAAGTCGGTATCAAAATTGTTAGAAATTACAATGCTTGCAAATAGATAAGAGATACTTGCAAGTATAGCTCCAGCATAACCAATTTTACTTATGGTTTTAGCCAGTCCTCGTAATTTTATTTTTAAGGGGCTTTCTGGAACGACTTCTTGTAATTCTTGAGATATTTTACCTAATATTGTTTTATCTCCGACACATCTTACTAACATTTCAGCTTCACCATTATATACAACAGAACCACGATATACACGATTTACATCACTTATAACTGGACCGTTTTTGCTTACTTTTTTGGCTTCTTTTGTCTCACCATTTAGGGCTGACTCATCAACACTTAATGAACCCTTAACTAAATAACCATCAGCAGGTATTTTATCACCACTATTTAAAATGACAATGTCACCAACAACTATTTCTCCAGAAGGTATTTCAATTATTTTGCCATTTCTTCTAACTTTAGCTTTTGTTTTTAATTGCTCTTCTTGAAGTCTTGCAAATGCTTTTTCAGAACCATATTCACTAATACTAGATATAAATGAAGCTAAAAATATTGCTATTAAAATACCAATTGTTTCATACCAATCAAAATCACGAAAAAGTACTATAACTTTAATTCCTAATGCAATTAATAATATTTTGATAATAGGGTCTCCTAAAGACTCTAACAAAAGATGTAAAAAAGTATTTTTCTTTTGTTTAGTTATTTCGTTTGTACCATGTTCTTTTCTAGAAATAATTACCTCTTTTTCGCTTAAGCCCATATGCTTGTCCTCCCAGAATAAGTTTATGAGCCAAAATGTTTTTTAGAACAAAAATTATTGTATATTAAGGTTGTTTTGTATTATAATTAATTGGGTATTCTAAAATGAAATAAAATAATTTTATATTTTAATGTATATTTAATTATAATGTATTATGGAGGCAGTAAAATGAAAAATAATTTAAAAAAATATATAATTATTATTGTAAGTGTGGTGTTAATCGTTGGTGGAGGAGTATTACTATATTTTAAGAATAAAGATAATAAGGAAGAAACAAAAGAAATTATAAATAATAACGATAAACAAAATGAAGAAATAACTGATAATGATAGTGAAGACCCAATATTAAAATTAAAAGAATTAAAGGTTTATGCTGGAGATAAATTTACTATAAATGATTTTGTAGATTCTTGTACTGATAATAGTGGGGAAGAATGTATCTTGTCATATAAAGAGGATAAGAGTTATAGTGATGTTGGTGTTTATGATATAGTAATTATTGCTAAGGATAGTAGTGGTAATGAAACAGAAGAAACTACGAAGTTAGAGATTTTAGAGAAACAAACAAGTAATAAAACAAATACAGAAACTAAAAATAATACAAAAAACAATAATAGTAATGATAATAAAACTAAGAATAATAAAGTAAAATTTGTTAAAGAAGAAACTGAAAAAGAAAAAGAAGAAAAAGATTTGAAGTATGGTTCTAGATTAACTTCTTGGCATGTAAAAACTTATAATGTGTATAGTGATGGATCTAAAAAGTTAATTGATGAGTATACCCATAGTGAAGTTGATGCTAAAAATTTTAATGCAAAGACTTCAGATATGTTACCTGAAGCTATTGAAAATATGAGTATATATAGCAATATGGTAAATGATGTTTTAAAATATACAAATGAATTTAGAGCTGAAGTTAATAAAAGTCCTTTGGTACTTGATGAAACATTAACTAAAGCCGCGATGGTTAGAGCGGTTGAAATGGCTTATGCTAATAAGTTTTCTCATGAAAGACCTGATGGAAATATGTGCTATTACATAATGCGTGATTTTGGTCAAGATATTTATGGTGTTGGTGAAAATATAGCAATGGGGCAACGAAATGCTAAGGAAGTTTCATATGCTTGGAAAGGCTCTCAAGGTCATTATGAAAATATGATTAGTTCTTCTTTTACTAGAATTGGTATTGGTGTAATTAAATTTTATGGAACATATTATTGGGTACAATTATTTCAATATTAGGAGGTATTATGGTAGAAAAAATAGATGTAGAAAAAATGGATAGAAGAAAAACTTATGAATGGTTTAAAACATTTAAGAATCCAACTTATGGTGTTAATGTTAATTTAGATGTAACAAAATTAGTTAAATATACTAAAGAAACTAATAGTTCATTTTTTATAAATTTTTTGTTTATATTAGTTAAGTGCTTAAATAAAGTTCCTGAAATGAGAGAAAGAATTGTAAATGGGGAACCAGTTTTATATGATGTTTGTAATCCAGGAATAACAGTTTTAACTAAAAATGATACTTTTGAAAATGTTAGATTTTCATATGTTGATAATTATCATGAGTTTTATAATATTGCTAAAAAAAATATTGATAAAGCTAAGAATGAAGAAGTATTATCAAACGAGTCATATAATCTTGAAAATTGTTGGAATGAATACTATATTACAAGTTTACCTTGGATTAATTTTACAAGTGTAACTCATCCTATACCTGAGGATGAAAGTTCATTAAGTGTACCAAGAATTTGTATTGGAAAGTATGTTTTAAATGATAATAAATATGTAATGCCTTTTAATATTACTGTTAGTCATGTATTTGTGGATGGCTATCATATTTATAAAGTGTTAAAAGAAATAGAGGACCGTTTGGATAATATTTATGATATTTTTAAATAAAATGTCGAAAAAGACTTGTCAAAAGTCTTTTTTTTTGATATTATTTAGTAGTCATGGCGAGATAGCTCAGCTGGCTAGAGCATCCGGTTCATACCCGTGCTCCCAGCTAGCTAAAAGCCGATATATGGCGAGATAGTTCAGTTGGCTAGAACGTTCGGTTCATACCCGAAAAGTCGGGGGTTCAAGTCCCTCTCTCGCTACCAAATTGAAGTTTAAGAGTACCAATAATGGTATTCTTTTTTTGTGTTTGTGCCATACTTTTGTGCCATAATGTGCCTTACAAGTTGTTTTTAATATTATTTTGAAGTTGACTGAATACTTTTACACTATCTTTTTTATTTTGTTCTAGTGCGTGAGTATAAATGTCTAGAGTAATATTAATATTAGAATGTCCTAAACGTTCTTTTATTGTAACGGGGTCAACACCTTGACTATTTAATAGTGTAGCACAAGTGTGTCTTAATTCGTGAAAAGTGATTTTTGGTAGATTATATTTTCTTACTATTTTTTGAAGTATTTTATTGCAAGTACAAGGATGTATATGTTCTCCATACTTATCAGTAAAAACTCTATTTTCTTCTTTCCACTTATTTCCCATATATAATTTATATCCGTCTTGCCATTTTTTATATTCTTCTAATAACTTCATAGTATTATTATCAAGGTTTATAGTCCTAACGGAAAAATCAGTTTTTGCGTTTTCTTCATCAACAACGCCGTCAATGACTTTTAAAGAATTATCTACATAAATTGTTTGATTGATAAAATCAATATCATTCCAACGTAAAGCACATAATTCGCTACGTCTGACGCCACTTACAAGTGTTAATATAATAATTGTCCTATATTTAATGTTTTCATTATTTAAGCAACTAAATAAGTCTTGTACTTGTTCTATATTATAGAAATTTCTTTTTTTCTTTTGTAATTTAGGACGAGTAGCGTCTTCGTTTGGGTTGTATTCAACAAATTGCCACTTTTTAGCTTGTTTAAACATTAAATTAACTAAATCAAAATAGTGTAGCATTGTCTTTGAAGTTAATTCCTTTCCGTTTCGTCCCTTTTTAATTTTATGATACATATTATCTAACATATATGGTGTTATTTTATTAAGCTTATAATTTCCAATATAAGAAACAATAACTTTTATATTTGCTTTATATCCTTTTGTGGTAATTTTACTAACATTAGGAATACAATACTTCTTAATAAAAAGATTACTATATTCAGCAAAGGTCATATCATTTATATTGACTTTTTTTGCTTTATGATAATATTCTTCAATGAGTTTTGCGTACCATATTTCAGCACTTTCAGTATTTCCTGTATGTCTTCTTTTAACACGTACTCTTTTTCCGTCAATATTTGTACCAACTTCAATAATAGCTTCGTATATATTTAAACCATTCTTTGTGCCAATTTTTTTATAACCCTTAGATTTTTTCATATTGTTTCTCCTTTCATTAAAAGGGTTATATGCACTCATTTATACATTAAATATTATACCATAAAACCCTTATTTTTACTAGATAAACACTGACATTTCAGCCTCTTTTTCTTGTAATTTTTCTATCCATTTATTAATTTCATTCAAATCAAATTTTATACGATTGCCAACTCTAAAATATGGTATTTTTTTCTCACGTACAAGTTTCCTTATTTGTGGGATTGATGTTTGTAAATAGATTGATAACTCTTTTATATTACATATATTCTTTTGCATATAACATTCTCCTTTTTATGGTGTCATAACAGAAAACTAGATAAAGAACTAAGCATTTCCTCACTTCCTCACATATTATATGTGGGGTTTTGAGGAAGTACTATCTACTAAATACCAATACCAGATATTATTTTCTTTTTTCTTATCAATAATTTTATCTCTTTTTAAGTCATCTTTAGCTCTCTCAAGAGTAGTTTCGCTAATTTCTAATAATTCAGCACTAGCAACTATATCTTTGTACTCACTGTTTTTGTGTTGAGTTAAGTATTCCAAAATGAAATCTTTGGCTATATCTCTTGGCTTTTTTGTTTCGATAATTGTTTGTTGTTCTTCTTCGTAATCACGTTCTCCTAGCCACTCAATTTTATCATCAACCATTTTAAATGCTAGTGTTTTACCACGTTCTGCTAAATTACTCTTAGTATGAATAAATAACATTTCATCTTTTCCTTTTGCAATAGTAACAATAGAACGTGCAATGCCTCCAAAGTCTATACTTCCTAATAACCTATATATTTGATTTCCACCAGTAAGTCCTTTGTTTCTATGAATAACAAACACAATAGCACAATTATGCTTTTCTGCTAGCTTTCCTATGGGTTTTAAAAGCATTCTAGTCTTTGTAGCACTATTCATATCTACATCTCCTAAAAACGCCGTAATGGGGTCAAATATAACTAATTTAGGCTTTATTACTTCAAATAATTCATCTAACTCCGATATATCCGAAAGCATTATATCATTGCTTTCCTCATGTCCCTCTTTTAAATCTATCATATAAATATTGTTATAATCTGCATGGAAAGAAATCAGCCTTTTTTTAATTGTGTCGCCAGCACCGTCTTCGCCATTTTGTATAATAACGGCTCCTTTAGGAGCATTCACTTCAGAAAGTGGTAATTTTTCTCCTTTAGATACTATGCTTGCCAAAAGTATAGTCTGAAAACTTTTACCACTTCCTGGGTCACCAGCAATAAATGATATTTTCCCCATTGGAAAATAAGGTTTCCATAACCATTCAACATCCTTAACATCAATATCATTAAAACTCGTTAATTGAAAACGATTAGTTTTGTCTTTCATTATTTGCCTCCTCAAAGTAATCTAAAATATAATTTTGTCCTTTTTGCGTTATTTTAGCTCCATAGCTAATACAACAAGTCAATTTCTCTAAATCAATAATAGCTTTTTTACTATTAATCATATATCCATTTTCAATGGAGTTTTCCGTTGCAATGAATTTATCATTTATTGAATTAACAAGATATTGACTTGCAAGCCATTCTTTAAAGCTCTTTTCATTTAGTAAAATTATAGATGTATTTTCTCTATAAAATTTCAAAATGCTCCTTGGTTCTGATGTTATTTTTCTCTCATTAGTTTTTAATTCTTTAGATGATGAATTATCATCTAAAATATTTTTTTCCATATTTTCCATTTAAATTCCTCCTTGTATAAAAGCACCTAGGCTTGCCTTAAATACAATTTAAGTGTATACTAAAAGTCACAACAAGTCATTTTATAATTGTGAACTAGTTGTGACATTGGAGGTATTGTGAAAGCATATATTAAAATAGATAACAATAATCAAGAAGAACTTGGGAATTTTTTAACTGCTGATAGTGAATTTTTAAAAGCTGAATACTTTTTAAGCGGTAAAACAGTTGATGAAATTTGTTTTGATTTAGATAAAGTATACAAAAAAGGTACAAAAATTAATATTAATGGCAATATAGCAACAGTAACTAGGGACGGTTCAGTTAAATATGAGGAAAGTCCAAAAATGATATATTCCTATGAGCCTTTTGAATATATTATTAATATTATTAAAATTTTTGATGATAAAATTTCAAAATACTTAAATAATGACTTAATAGAGGAAATTATAAATAGCAAAAATATCAGTGAAGAAGAAATGTATAAAAAGATTTTTTATTATCTTTGTAGAAAAGACTGTATAATAATGTTTGATATGATAGATATAGTTGGTAGATATATGACTTATTTTGGCTTTATTAGAAATGTATATAATGATAAAAAGCTAACAAATAAGTGCAATGTATTTGAATTGATGTATTCTTTTTATCTTATTTATGAAACCTTTTATTTGTTTCAAAATTTAAACGATATGACGGGAAAACTTTCACTTTCAATATTTAAATTAAAACATGAGAATTTTTCGGAAAAAGCCATTATTGATAAAATAAATTATAATCTTGATTATTTAGAAAATATTGATAGTTTTTCTTATCATTCAAAATTTGATGATAAAAAACTTTTGTGGAAAACAGATTTATTATTTAATAATTCCTTATCATTAGTTATATATGAATTAAGAATGCAATTATCTAAAAATACTGATGTAACATTTATTATATGCAAAAACCCTATGTGTTTAAAAACCATAGTTGCAACAAATAAAAAACAACAATATTGTATTGATAACGAAGAATGTAAAAGGACAAGAAATAATCAAAGAAAAAAGAAATCAAGAGATAATAAAAACGATTAAGCTTAAATCTGCTTAATCATTTTTATTTTGTAAAATTGTGTTCCCTAAAAAATTCCTCAAAAGGTATATTAAGAACTTTACTAATAGACGCTATTACAGTTATTGAAAATGTCTGCTTAACCTTTTCACTTTCTATATTAGCAATTAAAGACTGTGATACATCACACAATTCTGCTAGTCTTTCTTGACTTATACGACCAAACTTATCAGCATATTTTGATTGGTTGTGTATTCTATAATACTTTACGTTCCTAGAAATCATCAAGAAAATTTTATCAAGTTCAGCATTGGTAATCACATAACCACCTCACATATATAATTATTCTATTTATAGTGATAAATTACCATTGATTATATTTATAATAATTATCTAAATATAGTGATATTATGTGAAATTTATGTTATAATTATGTATAGTAATATTGCATTTATTTTCTAAAAGTAAATAATGAAAGGAGTTATAAATATGTCAGTTGTATTTGAAAATGATGATAACGAGGTATGCGTTATTTTATATGAAAATGACTATATCAAAATTATGACTAATAACAATGATAAGGAGTGCCTTGTAATCACTAGAAAAAATAACAAGCTTACTGTTGAAAGTAAAGCAAACAAAAAGATTTCAAAAGAAGAAAGGAGTAAGTAAATAATGGCACTGATTAAATGCCCTAAATGTAATCACGAAATAAGCGATACCTCAAAGAAATGTATTCATTGTGGTACTAGCCTTAGAGAAAAAAAGATAATACCAAAAAAGAAAAAAATAATTTTACTTGTTTTAGTATCATTAGTGATAATTAGTATTATTGCAATAGCAATATTTAAGTTTACTCAGTCTAATAATAAAAATGATACTATAAATAATTATGAGAATAGCAATACTACTATTGAAAAAGATGATACTACTACTAATAGTAATGATACAAAAGAAGATATAAGTAATAATGAAGATAATACATCATCAGATACAAGTAAAAATAATCAGTCAAAAGAAGATAAAACAAACAATACTTTAAATAATAATAAAAATAATGATGAGCCAAAAAACAATACAAATAATAACAATAATACAACGCAAAAAATAATAATTGACGCTACTAAAAATGAAAGTTGCCCTAGTGGATATGAATATAAGGAAAGTCTTTCTAGTACTGGTCGTCCTTGTCAAAAGATGAATATTATTAATGGAGATATTAGCTATTATTGTTTATTAGATAATCAAACATTAGAGGGAGATAAATGTAAATCAATTTATACCTCTAAACCCGTAGGAGGTCAATGTTATAATGGTTCTATATTAAATAATGGCGTATGTGAAAGTACCAATTATACTAGTGCCTCAACAAGGTTAAGTTGTCCTAGTGGATATACTAAATACAATGATACACAATGTTATAGTTGGATATATGAAAGTGCTAATATAAGTTATTCTTGCCCTAGTGGTTATACCTTAAATGGCAACAAATGTGAGAAGTAAGGAGTTGAAAATATGACTAAAATTATATGTGAAGAATGTGGAAAAGTATTTAATAGTACATTAAAACAATGCCCTAATTGTGGCTATAAAAGGTACAATTTAAAAAATAAAAAAATAATTAAAAAGAGTGTTATAATAACATCAATTGTTTTAGTGGTAACTGGTTCAATTATTTTATTTAATTATTTTGCAAATAAGGATATCAATGACTTTAAAAAAGATATAATATCTAATCTTGAAAAATATGGCGTAACAGATGTTACAATTTCAAGTATGTATCAAAGTGATAAAACTAACAAATATGGTTATGAAGTTATTGTTAATGGCAAGTCTAACAGAATAACAGAAAAAGAGATATTTCAGTATATTGATTATATGGAATTTAACTATCTTATGAAAAAGACGTCTGATTACACACAAAAGCATTTAAATTATTATTATCCAACAAATATGAAAGTAGTAATAAATGATATTAGTTATGATAAAAAAATTTGTGGTTATGATTGCTTAGATATAACCGATAACGATAAAACTTATACTTATAATGTGGAAACTGGAGAAAAAAAGGAAACTACAAACAACAATAACTCTAACAATAATTCTAATAATAACTCTAGTGACAATACTTATAATAAGCCTACTGATAGTGAGGCAAGATTTATGGCTCAAGATATTTGCAAGAGTTATTTGAAATCTCCGTCTAGTGCCAAATGGGGCAAGTCTGTAAATGTTACAAGTTTAGGAAACGATAAATATTCAGTTAGTGGCACTGTTGAGGCTCAAAATTCTTATGGTGCTACGGTATCAGGAACATATTTTGCTTATTTTACTTTTACTGGTAGTGGTTATAAAGATGGTTATTGTAGTATTGTGAATAATTAGATATGACATTATTGTTGTATCTTTTTTGTTATACTTTTCTTATAATATACATATATATGATTAGAAAATATTTATTTTAGCAATATTTGTTATTGTAGTTATTTTTAATAATAAAAGTCTTAACGAGTTTAACAACTTAGAAATATCTAATATACATTAAATGTTTAAAAAAAGTTATTTATATTACTATAACCATATATATAGTTAAATTTCATAAGAGGAATGCCTATACTGAATAGCATATATACATTCAGAAAATTCATAAAAAAGTGCATTTTAAAATACCCCCACGTCATTGCATAAAATAAAGAGGTATAACTACCTCTCATATAACACTATTAAGCACGCATATAACCCTTGTT
>ERZ780148.1362-NODE-1362-length-16739-cov-7.896548_pt1 | contig 16739 bp, 20 predicted proteins | sample MGYA00510984_ERZ780148 | MGnify/ENA primary metagenome ERZ780148 (study PRJEB29588, sample SAMEA2160902) | human gut metagenome | biome: human gut; feature: human-associated habitat; material: faeces | place: Denmark | collected 2008/2010 ...
ATGTGACATAAATTTTAACTGTAATTATAGTCATTAATTTTAATAATTATGCACCAGATTTAACTAAATATACATCACTATTGCAGAATCTTACAACCCATCCAGCCGGAATAGATTGTCCTGTTCCGCCAATTATAAGTTGCATTGCATTGTTACTACATTGAATATAACCGAAACTAGACGCTCCACTGCTTACTGATCTAATATACAACGGTATATATTGATCTTCATCAAATGCCCAGCCTTCGGGTAAACTCCATAGAGCAATTTCAGTTAAAGGTGAATTCGAGTTACTAACAGCAAACGGCACATAAAATTTTGCTTTGAATGTTACTCCTCTGTACTGTTCTAATTGTAAAGTCAAATTTTGAATGCCTAAATTAGTCGCAAGCGAATCAAGTGTTATAGTTTGATTATCCAATGCTGGGCTGTAGCTGCTTAGTTTCCATGCCGTTGCTTGTGATCCATTATTGTTTTTTGTTCTTGTGAACATTTTTCCATCATCTTTATCTATTACTAATTGTGTATAACTTTCTATAGAACTAGTACCATCTGTCATTACCTGTAGCATCACGTACGCGTTAGTCGCTTCGGTTGGCATTCCAACGGGTGACGAATCATAATCAAACGAAAATATTCCAACTGAATTACTTGTATTTAGGCTGAAATTTGGACTTCTGGCTATAGGCCCTAAGACAGTAAAAGTATTACCCGATTTAGAAATGCTGGCCCCATTTCTTGCTTCAAATGTAATACTTCCTTTAGTACCATTTATGTCTGTTACGTCATCGTAATACCATGCAGTTGCCGTACTTCCATCAGCATTACTTAGCCGTCTATAAATGGAATAATCAAAGCAAACAGCATATTGTGCATAGATATATTCATTTGATTTATAATCTACAGTTATTACATACATTACGCTTTTATTTTGCGGTGTATTTGTAAATGCGTAATTGCCAGCCGCTGTTATTCCTGGACGTAATGTCCCGTTTATAGATGTATTTTGACTAAGAACATAGTATTGTCCGCTAACGTGAATAGCATTTTCTGTAGTTGTAATTCTTACGCCTTGATCTCCATTCAAGATAATTTCGCCTGTTAACGAATTAATGCTTGAAACACCAGCAGTACCACCGCCACCGCCGTAATTAAGTTCAAGCCAGTTTGATGCAGCATTTTCACGCCGATATACTGTTCCGTCTGCATTATATATGATTTGCTTTTTTGCAGTGCCAACTTGATACACCAGCATATAAAGCCAGCCTGATTTGCTTGGTAATCCCGTATAAGACGAAGTATATTGTATAGTGGCTGACAAAGAATATATCCCTACATCTGTCGCATTATCTAGGTTAGTATCACTAGGGACATCAATCATAGACCCTTTAACTGTAATAGTATTACTGCTATTAGTTATACTGGTACCTCTTGATCCATTGACAGTTATATTGTTAACAAGGTTATTTATAGTCTTAACAACATTTCCAATTTGATCTGCTGTAACGTTATGAGGATTATTTTTATTTTGTATGTGAGTGTTAATAGAATCTTGCAGCGCTGTATCTGCATTTTCTCTAGCAGTTTTTTCAGCATTAATATTATTTTGCAGAGTAGTATCGGCTTGTTCTCTCGCGGTTTTTTCTGCATTTATGCTATTTTGCAAATTTGTGTCAGCCTGTTGTCTGGCTGTAGTTTCAGCGGTTATTCTTTCACCAAGCGCAGTATCGCCAGCTTGGCGCGCGGAAGTTTCTGTATTAATATTTGATTGAAGCTGCTGTTCAGCCTGTGTTGCTCTATTTGTTTCGTCCACTATTTCGTTATGCAGGCCATTAGATTCTTCTTCAATTTTATTATACACCTCTTCAAACAGGGCTTGATGCGCGTTAGGGTCTGCATTATGCATTTCGGTATAAAGATCATTATACCTTATACTGTTACCAACTATATTGCCGTTTAAGATATCGAATACATAAAGAGACGTGCAATTTTTAGGCATGTAATCTGTAGAAAGGAACAGAAGATCATTAGACTGTACAGGTGGTTTTCCGGCTTCTGTATTTGCCGCATCGTTAAATACGTTAATGTAGTATGTTCCGTCTTTCATGCCATTAATGACAAATTCTTTATCTACTTGCAACGGCGTGTAATTTTGGAACAAAATCCCTTTAATAGATATAGAAGTCGTGGTATATTCAGTTCCTAGACTAATTAAATACGGAACGGTCAAATATTGATTTTCAAGTATTTTGTTAACAGTCCATACTATTTTTGATTGCATTTCGTCGAAAGTTAAAGCCGTATCAAGAGTTGCCGGAATCACACTATTCCAATAGAAAGGAAGTTTAGGCGGCATACGGTCATACATAATAGATCACTCCTATTCACAATAAATAAAAAGGGATTTTATTTCGACGCTTTCCATAATCATAGCGTCTACGTTGATAATTAATTCTCTATATTTTTTGATTAAATCTTGGTATGTCCATTGGCCTGTTAAACCTTTTTTAGTTGATACATAATGCTCAAGCTGTTTTTCAAGCCCATTATCTTCTGTGGTTCTTGTGTTAGTAGTTGTTTCATCGGTGTTGTCTCCAATGGTTTCTGTAGTATCTCTTTTATCTGTTAAGTTATACGTTACTGTTTCTTCACCTGTGCTGGTTTTGGTTTCAGTGTCCGTAAGATCATTGGTTACGGTTTCATCAGAGCTAATATTTCTTTGGTTCGTTGCATAATCTCCGCTAGTTGATTTAGCAGCTTGTGGAAATTCGTAATAAGTATCTGTGCTGTTTCCGTCCGTTGATACTGTACCAGTATGCTTTATATTATCGTTCATAGTATCGTTTTTATCTGTTGTCTCTGTTCCGCTTTTCGTTAAAGTGTCTGTTCCGCTATTGTTGCCAGTTCTTTCAATATTTCTGGTTCCGTTGTCATTTTCAGTAATATTTTTATTTCGGTTAATGTCATTACTCCTATCGAATATTTCTTCTATTTCCATATTTGTTAAAGGATCATAATCCATTAGCTGTGATTTGAAATATTCATTATAGTATGGCATTATATAATTGAGTGTATCTTCAAGCTTTAGCATAAAAAGTGCAGGAGTTTCAAATCCTAATCTTGCATCTATAAATCTGCGTGTAAATTTTAATTGAAATTCTTCTTTTTTATCGTTATCATAGAAAGGATAATTAAATGAAAATATTTTATTGTTTGCATATTTTATCTTATCATTCCAATTAGAAGATGGGTTAGGGTTATCTTGATTAAGGATTTTCACCAGATCCATCATCATCATTGTTATCGGCATCTTCTACACTCCTTTCTATAAGTTCATCATCGAGGGCATGGCCTAAAAGTCCGTTACCATAATCGGTGATAAGTCTGAATTGTACGTCAATATCCCATCCATATTTTCTATTGATTTCTTCGCATGCTGCTTTTCTGGCGTTTAGCATTGTAAACCTAGACATTTCAATTTGTTGAATGTTTCCATCTGCTTCTGCACTTACCAGTCTTTCCCGTTTATCGCTGTAAACATTTCTTATCCCTAAGAAAGCCATAGCGTCGTCCCATACTTGCTTTTTATATTGCTCTACTTGTGGCACAAGAAATGGTACGTTTAGATTAATGGCCTCAAACTGAGAACTTAAATCCATGTTATCTGTATCAATAATAACGGGTGAATTTCCGGTAAATTTTGCATATGCATTTTCAAGGGTAAGTTTCTGGTTTCTATTTTGTGCTTTCATAATCACAGGGGTTTTACTTGTATTAAAATTAACTTCAATAAACGCTTCTGCTTTTGCCATCCTAGCCGCATAAGTCTCAAGATAAAAGGCTGTAGGCTGACGAAGATAATTGTTATAGCATAATACGCAATCTTCTCTAGCCACCTGTTTAGAAAATCCGTTTACAGCAATTAGCGTTAAACGTTTAGGCTCATAGTAAATATCAAAGGGCCCTTGCAGTAAAGACCGCATAAATACTGGTGTATCTAACAATTTATAGAAAGAGCCAAAACCCTCAAGGCATAAAGTACGTTCTATAAATTTTTCAGGAATTTCATACGGCAGGTTTATCCACTCAAACATACTTACAGCGTAATTTATCATCATGTAATAGTAGTGCGAAAAATAGGCTCTTTCAACTTCATTACTAAGGCTAGCATATGGCCCGCTCACTGTAATCGGATATTGCAAGCCATCAGGCCCTTTTATTGCAGTTATACCGGTATATCTATTTTTAGCTTTTGACATTTTATCACCTTCTTTATACTATCGGATTAACTCCGTTTCTATAGTTTCCAACGTCTGTTGTATTCCAGACAGTAACGCCGTTTTGAAACATTTCAGTAATAGATTTTATTCCCTCTCCTGGTACGTTTCCGAATACGTTACATACAGGAAGTTTATAGTAATTGTAATATTGCCTTGTTCTAAATGACGGTGTTCCAACTCTGTTGACTTTGTATCCGTACATGGATAAAAAGAAATCTATTGACTGTAAATAATCAAAATTTGGATAAGCGAGATATATGCTATATTTAAGTCTTTCTGACGCATTGTTTCCAATATTTCCAATATTTCCTTTTACTACGTCCGGTACAACTTGTAGGTCTGATTCTCTAGCCATATTAGAAAATATGCTTGCTATTCCTCCTGCTATATTTCCCGCATTGGAAGTTACAATTCCAGCTGCTACATTTAACGCGCTTGTTAAATATGAAGTAGTCATAGAAGCGGAATGTCCAGCTATCCAGTTTGTATAAAAATTTGTAGCAGTTATATTTTTAGGGAATTTTCCAATAGGTAGGCAATACATATCTTTTGCATCGATACTAGAAGAAGCGCAATTGCCATAGTTTGATATTTTTAAATATGCGGTTGTATCTGGTGTAACAGTAGTTGTCATTTCGTAATCAATAGATACTCTTGGCCCTTTCCATTTCAGCAACTCCGGTCTAAGTTCAAGAATTGATCCTTGGTTATTGTCTATTATTATTTTGAAAAATTCATTCGTATATAATTTATTGTTTTTAATACTAAAATATGCTCCAAGTCCAGATACCGTTATTTCTTGTGTCCAAGTTGATTTATAACTCGAAGATTGCCCTGCGCTAGGACTGGTTAGAGAACCAGCAATTAAGTATTTTCCTTTTGTTAAATCTTCTGCGGTTCCACTAACTGGCACGGATGGATATTGTGTCAAGAAAAATTTAGGAACTGAATATGAAGCTATTATTGCATCAGCTTTTCCTTTAGACGCTACTAATGATAAAAAGTTTTGCATATAGAGTTGCGCGTCTTTTAAAGGCGCGTCTGTAAACCATAGTACGCAAGGCTCAACTACTCCGTTTATAAGGGTTGAATTTGGTGAAGGAGTATCTTCAATTGCTTCGCTCAGCAAAATTACTGGACAGATATCTATATTATTAGAATAATTGCTTATCATTCCGGAGGGATAATTTATTGATATTTCTTCCTTTATAAAATCTCCAGTATAAAGCCCTTCGTCGATGGTATGTTTTCCTATTGTATCATCTGTTACGTGTTCTCTTTCGATGAAACAGTTTTTCCATTGTAAATCAAATTGATATGTTGTCCAATAATCTATTTGAAAGGTAATAGCGCATGTACTCGGATTTATATATCTTACTTCCATAATGAAAGCGTAAAACCATCGATTTTCGTTGTTGAATCTAAGATAATTGCAGTTAGCTATAACATCATCATAGTTTGCATTTACCTTGTATTCATCTTGTTCTTTCATGTATTGAATATTTGTTTCTGCCATGAATACTTTTCCGTTGAAATAAGATTCACGTGCAGCGGCATTTACAAAGCTTATTACATTATCATCGTTCGGTTTTAGTGGTACTTGTGAAAGCAAATCTGCTTTTGTTATAACTGGATAAGGCATATACATTACTCCTTTTAATGTAAGCCCGTTCACCCCTTTGGATGATAAAGAAGTGAACGGGCTTTTAACATTACGCAGTTATTTTTACAGTAGCGGTGCCGTTGATAGAATCGTCATAGGTAGAAGTTGCGGTAACAGTGATTCCAGTTGCATTAGCGGGTTCTTTGCTGCTGATAAACAGCCTTCCGCCTTTGTCGATATAGGTACCACTGGAAGCCTCACCGCTGATAGACCAATTAACCGACTGAGGCACATAATTAGATGCAGTACCAGTTACTTTAGCAGTCATATCGGTATAGGTTCCAGCAGCTACAGACTCAGCACCGGTAACGGTAATATCGGTTACAGAAGCGGAGTTGGAGATAAATACAACAGCGTTTGCAAATCGAGAGGTAGAATAGATTCCCTGATGGTGCAAGTACATATTGTCATATAGACCCATAGGGTTTCTAACCGCTTCGGTTCCGAAATAGGTATCATACTGAATGAACCATTCACGGTCAAAGAGTACGCCTACAATATTATCCGTATTCGGCCCGAAGTTGTCGACTACCAGATGTCGGGCGGTAAAATCCGCTTTGTTCATATTGAAAGCCTGTGCCAATGCGTTCACGTCAATTGCTGCTTCTACAGCAGGGGTGATAACAAGCACTTGATCTTCGGGTGCAACCGTGCGCATCACTCCCATGGAATTAAAACGCCTGGACGGAATATCCAACGAAAGAACATTAGAACGTACCGCAGTCAGCATAGTTTTTGCACTGGTTTCATCCACGACAGCATCTACTTCCACAGGATAAAAAAGCCCGGCGTTGAAGTAACTGCCAATCAGCGATTTCATAATGATAAACTCGTCAACTTCATCACTGTTATACAATGCCTGGACGATGGATTCAATCAGCCTGGAAAGACCGCCTTCATTATAAACAGCACGTTGCAGCATGGCACGAGAAATTGTCTGGCGATACACGTCTTGCCGATTAATGACATGATAGATACTGGAGGTATTCGGAATAGTACGTTTATAAAGTTCGGATTCCGCAAGTTCCGGGTCAAATGCCATAGCTTCTGTAATGTCAGTAAAAACTTCCTCAACTGAATACCCGAATGGAATAGGACCGCGCTTAAACTCGCCAAGCCTGTTTCGGAGTACGTTGTTATGAACATACATAAACGCAAACTTATTTACCAAGGAATGCAAAAATTCATTATAAAATACCTGATAATTTAGAATTGCGTTTCCGGTGGCTTGCAAACTTTCACGGGTTGCAAGCGGCACTCTGGATTGATATTCCTGGGAAGCATCTGCCCATACAGCATTCAAAATTTGTACATTGGATAGATTGCTTACCTCATTCAACGGGGCGGGTTTATTGCTAGTTGCCATTTTAATTTCCACCTTTCAAAAGTTCGTCAATCGTTTCAATATGCGGTGCAGGAGGTTCAGGCTTTACAGGAGCATCTTGCGGAACAAATGAATTAATAGCGTCAAATACTTCCTTCCTGAAACGCCGGTCATGCTCCTGCATGATTGATTCAATATCGGGGATTTGTCTTGATTCTAAATCTGTTGATAATTGTGCCAATGCGCTTCTGAGTGATTCGTTTTCTGATTTTAGCGTTGTGATTGCTTCTTCAATCTCTGTCTGTTTCATCATTCCCATTTTCATCTTCTCCCTTACCTTTTATTTCGTGTAAGGCATCAATGATTTTTGACGGAATAGGTAAGCCGCTTGCGGAAATGTTCTCTAACACTGAAATACCTTCATTCGCTATATAGAAGAATATAACCGCTGTTCTCAAAGCAGCCGATTCCGCAAAAATCATTGTGTCAATCACGTTAGCCAAACCAACCATTAAAATGATAAATACCTTTTTAGCTAATCCTGTAAAAGAAATTTTACTGCTTAGTTTTTTGTGAATGCAAGCGTTAATGATACCTGTAATTATGTCGATTGTCATAAAGAATAGCAATCCAATCAGCAATCCGTTTATAGGACCAATGAAAAAACCCACCGCCGCACCAATACCAGCCGCTATTCCCTCCATGATCGTTTCCACCTTCATCTTTCTGCCTCCTATAATAAGGATTAATACCTATTTATATTATATACCTTTGGAAGCTTTTTTGTCAATGATCATTAGGGCTTCATTTTGAAAGAAGTGGGCTCCAGCACTACGCCTCCATAGCATCGGACAGGTTTTAGCTTGACATTTTCTATCTCATAACCAAGATCAAATTCTTCATATGAGATCAATGACTTTATATTATCTGTCATACCTGCGCATTTTTTAACGTATGTATAATAAGCTTCTTCTCCTTCCGTGAATTTTAGCTCTGCCTGTTCCTGTGGCGTAAGGCCTGACATTTTCTTTACGTAATCTTCATAACTTTGAGTTCCTTTCTTGTACGCAATTTCTTCAATGTAACATTTTTGCCTGATATATTTTGCTCTGTCAAATGAATATTCGTGCTTCCATGCGCCTAGTTTTTTGCTGTCAACTTCTATATATTTAGAAATTTCTTCAACACTTATACCGATTACGTGAATGCTGTCCGTATCCATATAGCAAAAGTGTGAATCTGGCTTAGACCCTCCTACGGCTTGCGCAGAACGTATTACGCTATCTCTTCCGTAAGAAGTTATAAATGACGCTACGGCTGTATATACAGGGTCTTTCGTTTCATCTTCTGAAAGTTTATAGCATACAATTCCTTCGTCATTAAGGTATGGAATTTTTGACCGTATATGCGTTCTTGATGCTGTTTTTCCGTAGAATGCGTTTAGCATCAATTTGGCTATTTGCCTTTTCGCGCCTGTTGAATTCTTTTTCATTTCATACCAATGGTTTACATAGTCGTCGAAAATACCGACTGCGCTTTTAAATTTGTAACCGTATAGCCATCTAATATTATATACTTCATAGTGATCGAAAAATAATTGCAAATCAACGCTCGTAAGATATAGCACAGTTTGTTCTATACTTTCTGATATGTATTCATTTTGCTTGTATAGCTCATGCCGCTTTATTTGTATGGTTGGTAAAAATCCTTCTTTAACTTTAAATTCACAAGCCAAAGCCTGTATAAATAACGGATACTGTTCATCTTTTTGGTACTTTCCTTGAAAAAATAATGGCATACCCCACGGCATAGGCATAGTCATAGCCCAAGGATACATAGAATTTTTATCAAATGAATGTCCATTATATACTTCTACCCCAGCCCTTAATGGATGGACCATTACAGCCCCGCCTTTATAGCTTTTGCGAATTTCATCATCCATTGCAATGTCCAATACAGGAAAATAATGATTCCATCCTTTTTCTGTTAGAATATGCTTACAGTATTTTAGACCGTCACTGCTCATTGTCATAGCCGATAGACCTTGTTCAAATTGCATTTTTAATGCTTTAGCTACAATTATAACATCATTTGTTACATATTCTAATTCTTCTTTTGTCGGTTTATATCCGCGCGGTCTTAAAATACTGTGATCTATTTCACCTTTTGATTCTTCTAACTGGAATGCTTTTGCTATATCTTTTACTTTAAATGGCAATTTTTTATATGAATCTAAAAAAGTTATTTTTGAGACATGCTTGCTCTTTTTGCTGAATATGCATTCAATCATATAAAATATACCCATATCACTAATTAATGTTCTGAACTCGTGTTCATCTGGCTTTTCTGCATATTGAAATTTCAATACATTTAGAATGTACGATAATAGAAACTCGCCGTCAAATTTCAAGTTGTGAAAATATATCGTGTATTGCCCGTTTTTAAATGTATCGAAAAATTCTTCTATCGTTTCGCCATACCAAACCCTCTTTAAATTATCGATATCCACTGCGCACCACAGCCAAACCCTGCAATCATCACGCTTTGGCGTGGTTTCAAAGTCTGCCATTATATGAATCATAATAGCGCCGCCTTTTGTTTTTATTGCGCTATCTTCCAGACATTACTATTGAATATGCGTTTGCTACATTATTAAATATGTCTATTACACTTTCAAAAAATTCCATACTATCCGGCGTGTTGTTAAAAACGCTTGAAAGATCTGATTCTGCCCTATAATACATTTCTAAAAATTTATCCTTAGGCATACTCCGGATCATTTCTTGCAATTTTCCACTTCCTACATTTGAACGTTCTGAAAGTTTTTGCAATGATTCAATAAAATTATTGTACATTACCTCTTGTCGCCATTGCCAATATTCAGACTTGGATTGTCGCTCAAGCCTAGATTTTATTCTGTTAAATTCATCTATTGATTTTATCTCTTTTGGCTCAAATGTTTGTTTGTGTAGTAAATCATAGAATGTTGAACCGGGAGTTTCTTTTTTCATCATTGCACGTAGCAAAACAGTATTATCAGGCTGTAATTGCCCTCCTGCGATTATATCTTTGTCTGCTACGTTTTTATAAAACTTCATACGCTCATTTTCGTATTTCTTCAGTAGATCGTTGATGCCTTGAATTTCTTCAGACGGCACAAAGAAAGATGAATCGCCTGTACCTATCTTTTGAAATTTGTGCGATTCTCGTGAAGTGTAGTCTTGTAATTGTCTGATAAACTGCTGGTATTCTTGATCTGTTGCAAAGCTTCGTCCATGTACTGGCCTTTGTATGTCATAGCCATAGCGCTTTTTTATTCTGGATTGCTTTGAACTGGCACGTTTTCTAAGTTTAGTCAATTCCGCTTGCTGCTGTTTATTTAATTTAAAGTTTTCTGTAGCGTTTTGAGCTCTTGATTTTCTAATTTTTGAACTATTAACAGATGTTTCCGGCCTGCTTCGTCTGCCTTTAGCAGTTGAAATAGGCTCACTGGGCTGTTTGATCTTTCGTTTAGCTGGTTTCTTTCTTTTTGGCTTTTTTATTAAATCATCTGGATTAGACATTAACTCACCTCCAATTTCATTCTAAAATCATTTATACTTTCGTATGATTTACCAGTTGTTTTATTTATGATATAGAACCCTCTTTTTTCTATGCTTTCATATAAAATAATAGCAGCAGATAAATGCACATCACAATATCCGTGCGTTTTAATGAGAATATAATAGCCAAGTTTTTGTTCAAACTCAGGCAATTTTCTTATAAATGAATCCATATATAATCTTGATGAAAACATAAATTCATAATTTTCTATGGATGCTTTATAAGGCGATTCTTTGATATTTAACGCTATTCCGCCACGTGTTAGATAGGCTCCCATTTGCAACACCTCCTGAGAAAAGTTCCCGGTATGTCAGGCTTCATACCGGGAATCTGAGTTTTTATTCGCTTACTTCAAGACTTGTGAACTCATAACGGTTTTTGCCTTTCACTCTGCGTGGAATAATTACGATGGGCTCTTCTTCGGAAGGAAGCCACAAATCCATGACAATATTTCTCAGAGAATTATAAACTCCGATAGATACGCAAGTATAAGTGGTGCCCTTATCGTCAATCAAGATAATTCTAGGAGCAGGCGTGATCTCTCCGGTTCTCTCGTTTTTGGTTTCTACCCAATGCGCTACAAAACCGGTAACAGTAATTTTTTCGTTGATGTGGTCTTGCAATCTTTCATCAGGATTGGCTTTGATCTTATGAAGCCGGAGCTTGGATGCTTTAGAACCGTCCGTGTCAAAGGTGCACATAACCATATTGTCGCTATTATGGACAAAAGCGTCTTGCATGGGAATAATGCTTACGGTTCCTACTTCCAACTCGTCCATGGGTAGGACTTCTCCGGTCTCCTTATCGATGATTTCTTCGGCCATGATACTATCTCCTTTTATGAATTTTATTTAATCAAGCGCCTGTTTCTTGATCTATCTACAGTATAGCATAGCTGCGCTAAAATGTCAAGTAAAAATTAAAAATTTTTACATGCATTATTTACATTTATCTAGCTTGATTTTTTACATATATTATAGTATAATAATGGTGTCAGGCAGTGCATATCATGTCCAATAGTATGGTGGGATCTGCACCCATTAAGTTGGGCCTACCATTGGAGACACTTGCAGGGTGTGTACAAATTGGCTATTGCATATGTCTGATTTCTACATCCTTTTCTCAGCCCTCTGTCGTGCGTTAAAAATGTCATGGCAGAGGGCACCCAATTTTATAGGTGATATTATGCATACTGATAATTTACATTATAATATAGGACCGCTGCTTACACGAAATGCTTTAATTAATTTTGTGTTAAGTAACCGTGGCCCTGGTAAAACTTTTGCATTTAAAGATTATGCTATCAGCGACTTTTTAAAAACGGGTAAACAATTTATGTATGTACGAAGATACCAAACTGAGTTAATGAATATTTCTACCTTTTTTAATGATATAGCAAGTTTTTATCCCGAACACTCATTTTTAGTAAGCGGCGGCAAAAAAGGCGGTAAATTCTTAATTGACAAAGAAGTCGCTGGTTACTATGCACCATTAGCTTCTCAGGTTGCTCTAAAGTCTGTCCCTTTTCCGGAAGTCAATAAAATGTGCGTGGATGAATTTATTATTGATAAATCAAATTATCATTACTTACCTAACGAAGTTCATAGCTTTTTTGACTTAGTAGAAACAATAAACCGCTTTAGAGATACTGAAAAATTACATGATCTTCTTAGAGTATTTCTGTTTGCGAATACTATTTCAATGGTTAATCCATATTTTGACTATTTCAAGCTTGCTGTTAATCCTGATAAACGTTTCAACGTATATAAAGAATATAATAATGATATTATCGTTGAAATGTACAAAGGAGATTCATTTACTGAGGCTAAATCTCTTTCTAGAATGGGCAGCATAATGAATAAAACTCCTTACGGCCAATATGCAATTATGGGCCAATTTTATCAGGATAATGACGAGTTCATTCAAAAAAGGCCGTCCGATTCTAAATGCATAATTGCAATCAAATACATGGACACAACTGTATACTTTTACATGAAAGGTATGTATATTTATGCTTCTTATGTGCCTTACAAGAACGCGCCGTGGAAATTCTCGTTAACAGCCGAAGATCATGAACCAAAATATTACCTTATCAAAAGCGCTAATGCGTGCGGACAAACAAACGTTATCATAGAATTTTTTAAAATGGGACGAATGTACTTTGATAATCAGTCCGTTAAACAACAAGTTTTTAAAATATTTCAATGCCTTGGATTAAGGAGGAATTAATATGCATCTTGTAAAGTATTACTTGACTGAAAACGACTGCTATAAACAGGGCAAACCGTTGAAACCAGTGGGTATCTGTATGCATACTACCGCAGCCGATAACCCGTATTTGCATCGGTATATTGGCCCTGATGACGGCAAACTAGGGCCTAACGCCTATAACAATCACTGGAATCGGCCGGGTGTGGAAAAATGCGCACACGCCATGATCGGATGGTTGGATAATCAGCAAATTGCAACATACCAGTGTTTACCTTGGGATATGCGTGGATGGCATTCTGGTTCCGGCAAAAATGGAAATGGCAATGATTACTATATCGGGATAGAAATGTGCGAACATGGAAATAATGAAAGTTATTTCGATGAATTGTTGTCAGAAGCATTAGAATTGGTTGTATATCTATGCAAAATGTTCGGGTTTACTGGTGATAATATCGTGGATCATGCACAGCTGCATAGAATGGGACTGGCTTCTAATCATAGCGATATCAACCCTTATTTTAACAAATTTGATGAATCTATTGAAAGTTTTCGTCAAACTGTCGATTATTACTTGAATATGGAGGATAAAGATATGTTTGCAGTAGTTATTAAAGGCTTTGACAGCAAAGAACGGGCTGAGGAATTGAAAGCTTTGCTTTTGAAAGCAGATGTCGTTGAATATGATGATGAAAAACCCACCCCAAAACCAGAACCCGAACCCCAACCGATTGAATTGAAAGTTGGGGACGCTGTGAAAATGGCTCCTGGATGCAATACATTTATTGATGGACAAACTATGGCCGGATGGGTTACTACTTCTAAGCTGTACATTCGTCAAATGGAACAAAATGGCAATGTATCGCTTGTATCTACGGAGCCGGTTAAAGACGTATATACCGGAAGAGTATATACAAAAGATCTGGTAAAGTGGTAAAAATAGCGCCCTGATTAACAGGGCGCTGTCTTTTTTTTTTCTTAAAGTTGCCATGCATTCAGCAACTATCCTTTCAAAATCTTTTTCATCAAGAAAAAACTGACTTACGAAGTTGCCTTTATCGTCTGTTACCGTTATGATCTGATCTTTAAAATTTACATCAATATCTATGTTGTATAATATTGACATTCGCTTCATTCTTAATACAAAATCAGTCATTGGCTGCCTCTATTTTACTAAAGACTGTACTCCAATATGATAACTTTTCCCTATGGTTCATCTCGTCTGAAATTATTTCGTCAATATCTTCCCTGAAAGATTCATATTCATTAGGAGACAAAAGATTTCTTGCTGTTACCAGTAGCTTATAATATCCTTCTATCGCGGTACATTCGGCTGCGTTATTTAGCTCTACTTCTGCTGCTACAGTATAAGATTTCATTTATTTCTTTCCTCCTTTGTGGGAAATTATACATACAGAAATAATTGATAAAATAATACAAAATGCTAAAATGTATATTTGCCATACATTTTCTAAAATTATCTTATACAATGTCTGTATCATGCTTATCACCTTGCACCATACGTGTTAATATAATTTCGTTGTTAGCTTTTACTGCATAGTAATACCCGATTTTTTGGTACATATGCATTTTAGCTTTGTAATATTTATATAGTGCATATCCAAATATAGTGACTGATAATGCCACCATGAATGAAACAAATATATATTTCATTTATTTTCCTCCGTATAAGACATGGCTAGTTCTCCGTTGACGAATAAAAATGTATATATTTTTCCTGAATTTTTTACGGTCTTAATCCTGTAATAATTGCCTTTATAATCTGACAGTTCAGAACGCAATACTTTCCCTGTTTTGCAAATTTCAGAATATTGCTGAAAACTAATATTTTTCATGATGTTTAAATGGCCTCCTATCTTCATAGAAGGCCATATCCTCCTTATATTATACCTCCGCGAGAGTTGCTCTACTCTCAAAAATATCCTTTTTGTAAGCGTGAAATGTCCCGTTAGGCTCTTCAAGGCATACGTATGTGTCGGACAAGGCTACTAGCTCTAACGGAATATTCACAGTAGTTTCAACTCCATCAAAATTCTTTACTTCTGTGAAACTTTTCATATAGTAAAAACTTCCAATTTTAAGTTCGGGCCTCTCCTTGCGTTTCCTGACAAAAGAATAATCGTCGGCGTTGAGATTCGAGATGCTAATATTATACTTATCTAAAAGTGACTTGACCGCATCAATATTAACTGCATCTGAATTGTAAATTTCGTTCGGGATAGGCTTGTGGATTGCATTCCTGAGCGTGTTTGGCTTAATACCGTGCACTTTGGCAAATGCGACAATGTTGATAGTGGCAAATTCCTCGTAAGTCATGTCTTTTCCTTTCTTTGTGCATGATTATGGCTCATGCCGCCAAATTGATAAATTTAGAAAATAAGAATATTTTGCGAATTATAAATGTGGCTATTATGCAATACAAACAAATTATCCATATTTTTATATTCTTTTAATAAACCTTCAAAATCTAACATACGCCTTGCATTAATAGGGGTTACAGAATAAAGTTGTGATACTATGTGACAAGTCTTTGCGTCTATTAGATAACAAATATTATTTCTTCCTGCGTCGATTTGCACTGTTTTCATGATTCATTCACCTTGATTATAAAAATTAGACGTTCTCTTCCGTTTGTTTTGTGCTGTCGTGATAGTTCTGACAGTAATAGAGGTGTTATATTAGTCGCTGACCGATATACGTCTATCCACCCTAATTTACGGCTCCATCTCCGTATCCAATAATTATTCATAACATACACTCAGTTCATCGTAATAGTAATTTTCTGGAGTTTTCTCCATATCATCAAATACAAATTGGATATTGCAAAATGCTACCATTTCTTCTAACGTGAGTTTTCCGATAACTAATGCGATGCATTCTTTGCCATTCATTAATTTTGTCATTTCTTCTATCTCCTTTTCTTTATCTTGATTATAGTTTATCATGGATTATATTCTTTGTCTAATGGTATAATCAACAATGATTACATTTAATTATTGTGCAATTTGCGAGAATTGGCATGAATAAGATTGGCCGTAAACCAAATATTACGGGCTGATCTGGATAACTGCTGCCATTGCTTGCATGTGATACGATTTCGAGATTGATGTAATACGTGGCATAACTCTGATAATGTGTCATAATACATTAGTTATCACCTCCTTGATCCAATGGTAATGTGCTAATATAGCTGTTGCAATGCCTACGCAATACCTCATTAATATAATATATCTTTAGCTTACTGTATCCAACATCTTGTAACGCTTGTGTAATGCTTGATTGGCGTACATAATGCTTTGTTGATATATTGGTTATAGATAGTATATCGCCTAACTGTGCATATTCTTTCATGACTGCCTGCTTGGATTTTGCGACAATATAACTTGTGCATATGTTACCGTCATGTGTCCATACTACCTTGTATAGCCTTTCCATTTCAATTCGCCTCCTGTGTTATTGTGATTACATTATATCATTAGCGTGTTGTTTTGTCTACTTGTAAAATAGCCAATGATTATATTAATTTATTGTGCGAAATGCTATGTGTTGACAAATATAATATTTGTATAAAATGCATAAAAAATATAGATATAAATTGTTAAATGTTAATGTGTAAATGTGGACTAAATGTGGATTTTAC